>ULVL01072185.1_pt1 | contig 55671 bp, 98 predicted proteins | sample 1959381 | NCBI WGS metagenome assembly ULVL01 (sample SAMEA4835785, study PRJEB28245) | human gut metagenome | biome: gut microbiome; material: fecal sample | place: Denmark | collected 2008
TGGTAATGGGTATGTAAACCGAAACGATGAATCAAGTCGTCTGCGCTTTGACGTTAAGAAAAAATTACAGGAAGAGATGCAGGACTCAAATACTAACGGATTAAGCAATGACACAATGGGTCATGCGTTAAGAGCTAACAACGAGGATGAGTTGGGCAAACTGTATGAGCCACGCCGTATGATACAGCAGGAAACTATAAGAGCAATAAAAACAGCAGCAGAACTACCTCGACTCGGTGCAATTAATGGCACTATTGGACAGATACAGGATAACAATGCAGTACTGGAAGATAAGGAAAACGGCTAGAATGCAGTGTTTATAAGGGCTTCAAGGTTTTATCGAACATATGTTAATTGTTTACAAAACAGTGGTTTTGCGAATAGTTGATTTTTTGTATGATTTTTGAAACTGGGGGGAGGGGGTTTATAAAACAAGCAGACTGACCGCCTCTAAGTATGAAAAATTTTTTTAAAAACAAAAAAGCCTGTTAGAGGAACTGAAAAAATGAATGAAAACATTGAGAGACCAGAAAATTACAAAAAATTAAAAACGGAGTTTAATAGAAAAACATTTAAAAAAGAACTCAAAGAAAAACTTGGAAACGAATGTTGTAATTGCGGGAGTAAACAATATATTGAATATCATCATATTGTGCCTCTCATATTTGGCGGTACAAATAAAATTAGTAATATTGTTCCTCTTTGCGTAAGCTGTCATAAATGCGTACATAACGCAAGCCTTGTAAGGCAAGTAAAATCATACAATAAGGGCAGGCACAGAAAAGAACTTCCAAAAAACTACGAGATAATTTTATGGGATTATCTAAAGGGAAAGATAGGAAGAAAAGAATGCCATAATTTACTTAATCTAGGTGAAAAAACAAAAATGACAGACTCTGCTTTCTTTAAGGAATTTTTAAAGTCAAACAACATAAAGACTTACAAAAATAAAGTTGATTTGTTAACACAGAAAAGAGCTGATATTAGAAATCACAAGGGAGAAACGCTATCTGAAATAGTATTTAGAGATGGGTTAACAGAAAAGCATTACGTAGGAGAATATGATGACTTATGGGAATCAAAAAAAGAAAAATAACGGGACTGTACTACCAATAGAGGAATATTTGCTTGTGAAAAACAATAACAACCCAATAGATAAAATATTTAATACTTTATGATATAAAATCGGATTTTAATAACAATTATTTACAAATCAGGTAAGGAGTCATAGCCATGTTAATATTCGGCAAGCAAATCACAGACGAGTGTTCCAGATGCGGTCAAGTCTTAGAATGCGAATTGTTCCGACAGGGGCACGGCATTAAATGTGACCGACAGAACATATCAAAGATGTTGGAATGCCAATTTGAACACAGGGATAAGAGAGAAAATGATGGTATCTCGGGAAATACATAGAACTGGCAGAAAGGTAGACTTGTTATGTATCGGTTAGAAAGAAAAGATTTTTGTATTTTCAAAAATGAAATAGTGATTATACCTACAATTCGGATTTTTATAGATAACATGGTATACAAAGAAAAGAATTTTTCAATAGAATTTCATTTCTTGATAATTCATGCAAGGCTACTTTTTATAAAACAAGGTTAGGTAACGTACTCAATCGGTAAAGAGGGCTGTTTGCTAAACAGTTAGGGCAGAAATGCTGAGTAGGTTCGACACCTACCGTTGCCGCTGTCCTGTTTTTAGCATTTTGGACAGGACGCACACACCATTTACCTTTTCTTCCGAGATAGGTATGTAATCTCCTCTACACCAGTTAGGACAGTGAGAGACCGTCCGGCTGGTATCGGTCGAGTGAAATCCCACAACACTTGACCGCTTGGTGAAAACCCGAACCATAGCTTACGCAGATATGACCGTTACAGTCGGATTCCCCTTTACTTAGTGGCAATAGCTTAAAAGGCAGAGCAGGGCAGAGGTTTTCTATGCGGTGGTTCGACTCCACCTTGCCACTATCGGTAATTCAAGTAATTGCCCTATCTGCGGTAGAAAGTTGGAAGAATAATGGTTAAATGGAAATGGTGCTAGAATATAAGCATAGACACGAAATGTTGAACAAGCTATACTTATAGAAAAAGGAGTTCAACACAATGGCTAAAAATCAAAAATCATACATCCCAGAGTTTAAACAGCAGATTGTTGATCTGCATTGTAAAGCTGGTAAAGGTGTAACTGAATTAAGCAACGAATATGGCATACCAAAAGGCACAGTCTCTACATGGATTAAAAATCTTGCTCCAGCAATTATTACAGAGGAAGAGACTATTTCTTTAAAGGAATACAAGGCTCTTCAGAAAAAAATGAAAGACCTTGAAATTGAGAATGAAATATTAAAAAAAGCTACTGCCATATTCGCAAAAAATCAATAACTGAATACGTGTCCTTTATTCAAGCTAACTTAGACAAGTATACTGTAAAACAGATGTGCTCTGCACTTAAATTCCCTAGAAGCACTTACTATGCTGCATTAAATCATGTTCCTTCAAAAAGAGAACAGGAATATAAGGAATTCAGCGATGAAGTATTATCAATATATAACGAATTTAAGAAACGTTACGGGGCAATTAAGATCCATAGAGAACTTAATGATAGAAATATCCCCTGCTCAGTAAAACGTGTTCAACGTCATATGAAAAAGCTTGAAATTAAAAGCATTGTTGTTAAAAAGTATCAATACCAAAAGAATCAGGGTACAGTTCCTGATGATAAAGAAAATATCCTTAATCGTGATTTTAGTGCTGATACAGTATTTAAAAAGCTTGTAACTGATATCACATATATCCATGTAGTAAATGAAGGATGGACTTATCTTGCATCCGTAATGGACTTATATGATCGCAAAATCATAGGATGGACATATGGTAAAAATATAACAGCTGAGCTTGCCACACAGGCTGTAAAGAATGCATGCCTTAGTATCCCTGATACAACGGGAATAGTGCTTCATAGTGATCTAGGAAGCCAGTATACCAGTGAAGAATTCGAGAAATACTTACAGGATCAGGGAATGTTACATTCATTCAGCAGGAAGGGTAACCCCTATGATAATGCCTGCATCGAATCCTTCCATTCTGTATTAAAAAAGGAAGAAGTATACACAACTACATATTACACATTTGAGGAGGCTAAATCAGCACTCTTTGAATATATAGAGTCATTCTACAACCGAAAAAGGCGCCATAGTGCTCTTGATTACAAGACACCACAACAGGTTGAAGATGAGGCTCTAGCAGCCTAAGAAATAATTCTCTCGGCATATGTTATGCTGGGAGAAAAGTTCAACTTTTTGTGTCCAAAGTATTGACATAGATCCAATAAAAGGCTCAAAAGAAAACATTGACGTTTCAAAACTTAATCAACTAGGAACGGTTACGATAGGCAGAAATGAAGAAATAATTGATTGCACGACATTAGGTGATGAGCCTGTTATCCATGCGAACAGTAAAGAGGATAACAGGATTTTGAAAAGAGTGTTTGGGAGAGATTGAGAGAATGAAAGAAACTATTTTATACATTTCCAAATCAGAAAAAGATATTGTTAGTTTTTTAAAATATCTTCAATCAAAGTTAAAAGCAGAACAAAAGGAATGCACCCTAGATGAAAAATACGATATTTTAAAAGTACCAAAATATTATGATATTGTAGGAAAGAGCATTCACGGAAACAGACTTGGGGTAGGCTACGGATATTGCAAATATTATTGTTTTTCGGGAGCGTATGATAGAAATAAATACAGCAATGCAGAAAATGAAAAACTTAAAGATATTCTTATGCACACAAGAGAGGGTGCAGAGAGAATAACAGGACTTGATATTTTATGTATGCTAGGATTAGTTTAAAAGGCGGTGGAAGAATGAAACATCAAAAAGAATGGCGCACTTGCGACAGGTGCGGGAAAGAGATAATACCTAAATCTAGGAAAGAAGTTAAATTTAAGCCAATCGGAAGTTATGGAGACATAGTTCCTATTTTCGAAGGCAATGAGATATGTCTGGAGATCAAGAATGTTCGAAGATACGAATTTCTTGAAAGAACATATGATTTATGCCCTAAGTGTATGGAAGATTTTGAGGAGTTTATGAGGAATGAAAACACTGATTAAATTTATTAAAAACCTGAAATCGTTTTATCGGTTTTATAAAGATTATGGATACAATGGCTATGATTGTGAATTTATCATTGAAAATTATCAAGATGTATTATGCAGTCGAACAAAAACTATGAGCAAGCCTACATATTATGCAAATTCCGTTATTGGAGAGATGGATAGGTGGTATGAAGATTCTTGGAAATCTATGTATAAATGTGAACCATTTGAGTCGGCAGAAGAGAAAATTATGATAAAATCAAATGGCGAAACTGCGCAAGTGTTTATTGACGGTAAAAAAGTAAACTGCATGGACATGGAGTTGCATTTTATCGGTCATTCAAACCAAAGTCCAATGATTAAAGTTGATGCACGATGGAATAAAACGGATGAAAACGGAAATGCAATTCTGGATGAGGATAAAACCGCTATATTGACAGAAGGTATAAAAATAAATTGTTGAGGGGGCGAGATTATGAAAATATCAGAAATGAACAATTGCATTGAAGAAATGCGAAAATGCTACAATTTTAAAGATGATGAAACAGAAATTAGACTTACAGATATGATAAGCCATGATGACAAGTATGTTTGTATTAGTACAAGAGACGAAAACGGAACACGAATTGAAATGGTAAGGTATGCAGATAAATTAGTAAATGTTTGATTGCTGATTATCAGCGGAAAAGAGATTTTATGAAAAAAATTTTTAAAACCATTATTTCCATTATTGTTATTGTTGTTAGCATTGTTGCACTGATATTATTTTTAAATTGGGCTAATAAAACCGAAAAATACGAATGTGAAATAGAAGAGATACAAAGTGAAATTTATGTTAGATATCAAAGTACAGCTTCATGTACCCCCGCTTACAACTATGAGATAATTACAGTTTGCATAAATGGACGACTGATAACCTACAAGGGAAGCGTTGAATTTATTTTTGTAGAAAATGAGAACAAAATCGAAGTCACAGAAAAACCTAATATGGTTCATGGCGATAAAGTCATTGTCTATACTTCAAAAGATAATGTTGAATACTTAGGAACTGTAAGAATTGGAAAATAAAAATTTTACCGGCTAACAAATGGAGTTAGTCGCTAATTTTAGAAAGTTAAAGATTGAAATGGGAGAACAAAATATGATTGAAAACTTTAGCAATGAGCAAATTGAACAATTCTTAAAAGAATTGGGAGTTAGCCAAAAGCAGTATAAGAAAATAATTGATGATGTTTCTGCTAAAAGAACCGAGAGCTTTCTCAAAGAAGAAATAACAGAGTTAATAAAGTTGTTTGAAGGAAAGCCGGAATTAAGGACAGTTAATAACAGAGGAAAAGCATATGAGTGCGTAATTACGCTAATTGCAATTACTCTGAACAATCTGACGAAAGTGACAAGGCGTAATGAAAAAGACTCTACGGAATACTGGAAGGTTTCAGCTGTGATAAAATTCCAAGACAAAGAAGAATACAAACAAATGTTTCGAGAGATTATAGACGTGGTTAAGAAGCATAATAGAAAATGGGAACAAAATTAAATTAACCGCCATATAAGTGATTTATGGCGCCAACCTAGAAAAATTATAGGCAGAGGTCAAGGCACTTCTGCTATGCGGAGGTGTCTTTTTTGGCAAGTAAGGATTTAATCAACCAGTTAAAAGGTAATGACAATTACATAGAGCGAAAAGGAATCCATAACATTGTTAAAAATGGGGAATCCGAAGAAGTAATAAATGCCTATGTCAATTCTGCACAGTGGGGTATGTATAATGACAAAGACATACCATTCTCACTGGAAATTTCAAAAAAAACAAAGAAATTAATAGACAGCATAGTTGCGGAAAGCACAGGCGGCGGTCATATTGACGATTTAGAGATATACTGCGGAGATAATAACGCCGAATTTTTAGTCTTAAATAACTACTATGAGGTATTAAGACTGGAATCCGCATATCTGGTAGACAGCTTTTTCCGATATATTGAGATTGACGAAAAAGACCCATACAAGAGATTTTATTTTCCGAGAAAGAAAGTATTACAGCCAGTTGTAGGTGCTTACCAAGAAATATATGACGGTAAACTTGATTTTCTGTCTGTATCACAGCCTAAACGTACTGGAAAAACTACAGGCGGATTGAGACTTGCTATGATGATGGGCGGTCGTGACCCGGATGGCAGTATATTTGGCGTTGGTAAAGGAGAAGGACTTGTTAAAAGATTCTATGGTGGCTTGCTGCAGGGATTTGAGACAGAAAGTACTTATCAACGATTTTTAAGCGTATTTCCAGAAGCGACGAAGATAGGGGAAAATTACAAGAGTGCTGAAAATCTTTCAATTGACCTTAAAAAGAAAAATATATTCCCGACATTCACTTGTAGACCTATAGACGGTGCCATTGTAGGATGTACAGAAGCTAATGTTCTTGTATACATTGATGACTGCGTAAAAAACCACGAAGAAGCAAGGAATCGTGACCGCCTGGAGTTCCTTTGTGAAAAGGTTACGGATGATGTTCTTGGACGTAGATTAGAGGGTACACCTATTATTATCCAAGGTACAAAATACAGTCTGTATGACCCGATTACAGCATTACAAAATAAGGCTGATGAACTGGGCTGGCGTTGGAGAGAAGTCGCAGTTCCAGCATTAGACCCGATAACCGATGAGAGTAATTGGGAGATTTACAGAAAAGACAAGAAAGGTTTACGAAAAATCTTTACTACTGACTACTATCGCAAAGAGCGAAAACTTGTGTCAGAGGAAACCTGGGCGGCAGAGTTTCAACAAGAACCATTTGAAGCAAAAGGGCGAATGTTTGCGGAGAATGAGCTTAATTATTTTGAGGAACTTCCTGTTGATCGAGAACCAGATGCAATTATGGCGGCTTGTGATAGTGCAGATAAGGGAGAAGATAGCTGCTCAATGCCGATTGGCTATGTGTACGGCAACGAGGTTTATATCGTAGATGTAGTGTTTGATAATGCCGGAACACAGTTTACCAAGCCAGAATGTGCAAACATGCTGATTAAGCACAATGTCAAAACAGTTACATTTGAGAGCAACAGCGCAGGAGAATACTTTGGTCGTGATGTAATGGAGATTGTAAATAAGCAGGGTGGCAGATGCAGCGCAAGATATAAATTCAACTGTGCTAACAAGATAACCAGAATGGAAAACGCTAGAGATAATATCATACGTGATTATTATTTCAGAGATTTTAAGAAAATGGACAGGCAAAGTCAGTATTACAAATTCATGAAAGAACTTACCACTATGACACGTAGCGGAAAAGTAAAACATGATGATGCACCAGACTCTTTAGCATTATTTGAAAATGAAATGCGTACAGGAGTATCAGCAAAAGCCGAAGCAGTCCACAACCCATTTAGGAGGTATTGAGTATGCAGACAAGAGAGTATCTGAATCAAATAAGCAGACTTAACAGGATGATTAATAATAAGCTGGTGGAAATACAGCAATTAAGGGAAATGGCGTGCAATGTTACTGCTATACAGAATGATGAACGTGTAAAAACTTCCCCCGACCCAGACAGAATGGGAGTTACATTTTCTAAAATAGATGAAATGGAAAAAGAACTGGATAGAATGATAGACGGTTACGTTGAAAAGAAAAATGTAATCATAAGTCAAATTGACAGTATGGATGATGAAAATGTATATAATATTCTGTTTGCCAGATATATTGAAAAAAAGACTTTTGAAGTAATAGCAACAGAAATGAACTATTCTTTTCGCAATATTACAAGGCTTCACGGCATGGCATTAAAGGAATTTGAAAAAAAATACGGTGAACAGTATATTGGATTATGATGTTGTCCTAGAATGTCCTATATACAGCGTGGTATTATTAAAATGGTTAAAGACCAAATCAATAAGTTTTCACACCTCTCTCAAAAGGCATCGTCTTTATGACGGTGCTTTTTTAATGCATAAAAGGGGGATTTATTTTGACAGAATCAAAAACAATATACTGCCCTATATGTCATAGAACGGTAGGCAGGCATGATATGCGGTCACAGACAAATACAATCTGTAAGTGCCGCAAATGTGAAAAGAGAATCATATACCACTATGACACAGGAGAGACAGAAACAAAGAGATTACCACAAAGAGCCACTTCTAGCGGCGTTTGTTTTGTATAAGGAGAAGCAATGAACAACAGGACTTTTCAAGAGCTGGTCAAGGGATGTTATGGTCGAAAAATTGCATATACAGATGTTGAGACTATTACACAAGACAACATTGTAAAAGTCATTGGTCAGTGCATTGGAGCCTTTTACTTTAACAAAATGGCTATAGAGTACCTTTGGAATTATTACAAAGGTGACCAGCCTATCAGATACCGTGTAAAAATATCCAACGAGGATATTATCAATAAAATTTGCGAGAACCATGCTTATGAATGGGTACAGTTTAAGGTCGGTCAGACATATGGCGAGCCTGTCCAGTATATCAGCCGTAAAGATGATGACAGAATCAACAATGCAGTTGATGAATTAAATGATTATCTGGTGGATGCTAATAAGCAGGAAAAAGATATAGAAGCTGGAGAGTGGCAGTCGGCAACTGGAACATCATTTAAAGCTGTACAGTTTGCTAATGGAGATATACCGTTCAGAATTGTAGCACCTAGCCCTATGAATACTTTTGTTATTTACAACCGCTCAACGAGAGAGCCGATTCTTGCAGTGCAGGAATTGAAAGATATTGAGGGAAACTGGTATAAACAATGCTACACAGATTCCTATGAATGCAAGATTGTAAATAGCAATGTGCAGGACTGGAAAGTACACGCTTTTGGAAGTATTCCTATCGTGGAATACCCAAATAACCCATCCAGATTATCAGATATCGAATTGGTAATAGATATAATGGACGCTGTGAACAATATGCAGTCTAACAGAATGGACGGCATAGAGCAATTTGTGCAGGCGTGGATAAAATTCGTAAATTGTGAGATTGACGAAGAAGAATTTAAAAAAATGAAAATAAACCACGCTCTTGTAGTAAAATCCATTAACAAGGATAACAAGAGTGATGTTGATGTTATGACGCAGGAATTGAACCAGACGCAATGTCAAGTTGCTAAAGAAGATTTGATTGATAATGCCTTATCTATTTTGGCAATTCCAAATAAACAGAGCAATACAGGCGGCGATACACAAGGGGCGGTGCAACTTAGAAACGGATGGGATTTTTCAAAATCCAGAGCGAAGCTAAAAGACCCTCTTGTAAAATCGGCAGAAAAACGCCTTGCAAAGCTGGTTTTAAACGTTATCCGCATAAAAGACCATGATTTAGGTCTTTCTATGAGGGATTTTGAAGTGCAAATAAACCATAGCCCACAGGATAACATGTACACTAAGGCACAGACCTTATATCAGTTATTACAGGCAGGCATACACCCACTTGTTGCTGTAAAAACAGTTGGACTTTGGGGAGATGCGGAAAAAACTTATTTAGTTTCTAAACCGTACTTTGATGTATTATGGAAAACCATTGATAATGTCGAAGCAGAAGAAAAGAAAGCACAGGAAGTTATGGAAAAATTGAACAATCAGCAGAATAAGGCAACTACCGAGGAATAATCGGTAGTTGTTTTTATTTTATAAAATTGCACCTATGCGGTAAATAGGAGAAATCACAAGTTGAGCAACCAACGTAAAAAAGCGTAGTGAATCGGAGGTAATTTATGACAAGAGAACAAGCAAAACAGAATCTTATTGCTATCGGAGTGGCAGAACCTACAGACGAACAGGTAAGCAATTATCTAAATCAGGTCAATGGCGAAACCAAAAAGGAGAAAGATAAGGCAGACCAGTATAAGGCAAAGGCTGATAATGTGGATGAATTGCAGAAAAAGCTGGATGAATTGGAAGCTGGAAATCTTTCAGAAGTTGAGCAGGCAAATAAAAACCTTGAAAAAGCGAATGCAAGAATTGCAGAACTTGAAAAGGCGCAGGCAATTGCAACACAGCGCAGTAATGCCACTACCAAATTTAATGTAAGTGCTGAACAGGCGGCACAGATTATTAAGGATGACGGCACTATGGATTATGATGCTCTTGGAAAAATTATTTCTGACAAAGAAACTGCGGCGGCACAGGCAAAAGAACAGGAGATTGCAAACAATTCTACTAATCCAGGCGGCGGTACTGCTGGCAAAGAAAATGAAAATAAGACTACTGCTGAAAAACTTGTTGAAAAGTTATACGGCGGTCAGAAACAGAACAATGATATTTTATCACACTATGTAGGAGGTAACTAAGATGATGCAGTTTGAGCAGACAACATACGCTGGCGATGTTGAAATCTTAAAAAGAAAGCCGTTTGAAGGAATCCCTATGACACTTGATTTTACAAGCGTTGATACAAAACTGGCAAACGGAAAAAAGGTTGTAAAAGCAGGAACCCCTATCGGTTCTACAGGAGTAGCAGATAACACGGCTACAGTAGTGGGAATCTTATTACATGACGTTACAGAAGATAGACCACAGGGAACGTTGCTTAAAAAGGCATATATTGACAAAACAATTGCGCAGACACATTCAGGTGTTGAAATTGCGGAAGTTGCAAAAGCGGCATTGCCAATGATTATTTTTGAATAATTAACAGGAGGTAAAAATAATGCTAGTAAATGAAGTAGTAAATACAAAGGCTATTGCACTTGCGGCTACAGAAAACGCAAGCAATACAATTCCTTATCTTGGTTTACAGTGGTTTCCAGAGAAGAAAAAGTCAGGTCTTGATTTAAAGTGGATTAAGACACACAAGGGACTCCCTGTATCACTGAAACCGTCTAATTTTGATGCGCTGCCAACAATCAGAGCAAGGGGCGGATTAAAGACAGAAAAAACACAGATGGCATTTTTCCGTGAACAGATGATTGTCACAGAAGAGGATGCACAGGAAATTGATAGAATCAAAGATGAAAACGATCCGTATTTGCAGGGTGTATTGCAGAGTATTTATGATGACACTAATACTCTTGTGAGCGGAGCGGAAGTCGTGCCAGAAAGAATGAGAATGTCTCTTCTCTCAACAACAAATGGACATCCTACAATCGGTATTGAATCTGACGGTGTTAAGTATGAGTATGATTATGACCCTAACGGAGAATACACAAAGAAGCATTACTTAAAATTGCAAGACACGGCTATGTGGAGCGATACTACAAATTCTAAGCCACTCACTGACCTTAATAATGCAAGAAAAGCACTTGCAAAATTAGGAAAGATTGCTACCTATGCGCTTATGAATTCTAACACATTTAATTATCTGTTAGAAAATGCGCAGGTCAAAAATGGTATTCTTGCGCAGAACTTAACGGCAAACATTGAACTTACAGATGATAATGTTGTCTCTATCACAAAATCAAGAACAAAACTTACTATTGTTCTTTACGACAAGATGTACATTGACGATGAGGGAAACGAACAGTATTTCTACCCTGACAATAAGGTTACGTTACTACCAAGTGGTTCTCTTGGCAATACTTGGTTTGGAACTACTCCAGAAGAAAGAACAGCTTCACAGGTTGCTGATGTAGATGTTTCTATGTATGGTATGGGAATTGCAATTGCTAAGAAAGTTGAATACGGTCCTCCTGCAATCACATCTGTTACAGCTTCAGAAATCGTGCTTCCTTCTTATGAGAATATGGATTCAACATTTGTAATAGAAGTACATTCTGCTTAGTAGGAGGTATCTAGGATGAAGTATCCGTATATCGTAAATAAAAACGGTGTTTGGTATCCAGCAGGAACAGAAGTGCCAGACGGAAATGCTGATAAGGAAGTTAAAACAGAAAATCAGCCATATACAAAGACCGACATTAATCGCATGAGTACTGCTGACTTACAGAAGTTAGCAGGAGAAAAAGGAATTGAGAATGCTGATTCCTTTAGCGGTGCGGATTTAAAGAAAATGCTTATTGAATTGATGAGCTTATAAGGGGTTGCCATGGAAAAATACAGTATTTTACAACAAGTAAAAATCAGATTAGGACAATTTCATATGGAGGAAGTCACAGACCCCGACACAGGGATTGTGTCTGATGTTACTGTATTCGATCGTAAGGAAGATAACCCACTTATTGAGTTACTGTTATATCAAAATGAGCAATTAGTAATAAATGCTTCTGGAATATCAAGCGCAAAAAAAGAAGAATACTTAAAAAAGAAAGAAGAAGCTATTGTTGAGCTTGCGCTTTATGATCGTAACAAATTAGGAGCGGATTACAGTGCCAGCTATTCAGAAAATGGAATAACAAGAACATGGAATAGCAAAGAAGACATATTATGTTATTATGATATTTCTTGGCATGTTAAAGCTCTCTGAATTGTATGAAAAAAAGAAGATTGTGCATGACCTTTTTACTGATACCAGTAAGATGGTCGTAGGCGGAGCACAGTAAGAGGTGGAGGGCGGTGCGCCATTAAAAAGAAAGGACGGTATATCAATGCCAACAGCAGTTATTATAAGCATCATATCAGTTGCTTTTTCCGTCTTTTTTGGATTGGTAAGCTTGTTTCTTAATTTGAAAAAAAACAAGAAATCCGATAATTCAGAAATTGAGGAACGTGTCAGGGAAAACACACGAATAAACATGAAGCTTGATTCTATATCAACCAATACGACAGACATTAAAAATGAAATTACAGAAATGAGAAAAGAACTTAATTCTCATGATAACAGAATTGTAAAGGTTGAGGAAAGCGCAAAACAGGCGCACCACAGAATAGATGAGCTTGTAAAAAGATTTGAGGACAAGGAGTGATAGATTATGGATTTTGCACAGGTATCTACGGTTGTGTCAATCGTAGTGATTACTTATTTGATTGGTCTTGCAGCTAAAGCAATCCCGAACGTAAAGGACAATTACATCCCGATTATCGTAGGTGTGGCAGGCGGCATCTTAGGAGTAGTCGGAATGTACGTAATTGCTGATTTTCCAGCAAATGACGTGCTGAATGCTATTGCAGTCGGCATTGTATCGGGATTGGCAAGCACAGGCGTAAATCAGATTTACAAACAGGTAAAAAATGCTTGATATTAATAAGCAGAAAATGAAATACGCCTTGCAGGGTCAGACCGTGACCGTTGAGGAAACTGACGAATATGGAAACCCAGTGTATGAGGGATATACGGACGCAAGTGGGAACTTCATACCATACCTTGATTCACAGGGCAATCCGATTCCAAAGACAAAGGAAGTAAGCGGATTCTCTGAACCAGTTACGTTCTATGCAAATATCAGTAATAAGCTGTCAGAAGTATTAGTAAAGCAATTCGGCATAGACGATAGTACATCATATGTACAGATTGTTACAGATAAAGGATATCTGCCTATCAACAATGGTGATATCGTATGGAAGAAATCAGAAGTCATTCTGAATGATGATGGATTGCCAGACGAGAACAGCGCAGATTACATTGTAAAGGGCGTAGCTGATGAGGGACTGACAGCAGATTTATTCCTGTTACAGAAAGTTGTTAAGTAGGTGGTAACATGAAGAATGTAAATATTTTGGGAACTGAATATAGCATTGATATTGACGATACATTAGAAAAAACTAATTGTGATGGACTTTGTAAAGAATACGACAAAAAAATTACAGTTAGAAATGTAGGAGCAATGCTGTGTGATGATGATTCCATGGAAACAAAGAAAAAAAGATTTAACGAAGTTTTAAGGCATGAAGTAATTCATGCTTTTTTTAGTGAGTCTGGATTAGATGATTATTCATCTAATGAAGAACTAGTTAACTGGATCGCAATTCAGTTTCCTAAAATGTTGCAAGTATTCAAAGAGATTGAAGCAATATAGGTGGACGTATGGCAAAGAAAGTTATCTCCATGACATTATCACAGAAATCCGTACAGAACGTCATAAAGGAGCTGAGAAGCTATCAATATTCATTGGAGTATAAATGTAGGATGTTAGCTGAAAAACTCGCTGAAAAGGGCGTAGAGATTGCAAGATTGCAAGTAACAGACCTTGATGCAGTATTTACTGGTGATTTGATGAGAAGTATTCATTCAGAGCACGTAAGAGATATAAAAGGCGGTGGCGTATACTCGGTTATAGCTGATGATGAATCAGCATTGTTCGTTGAGTTCGGAACAGGAATTGTAGGACAGGAATCCCCATATCCGGGAGAACTACCAGACGGTGTTACATGGGAATATGCAAGCGGTAAGACTATAAGGCAGTTAGCAGACGGTCGTTACGGTTGGTTTTACCGTGACGATAACGGTCAATGGTGGTTTACAGAGGGTATGCCTAGCAGACCGTTCATGTACTACACGGCTAATGAACTTAGAAACTTGATAATGGAAACTGCAAAGGAGGTGTTCACCGTTGATTGATAATTCATGGGCTTTACGATTGCAAGACCAGATTTTCAATATGTTTTCGCATGAGATGAAACTTGCATATGGCAGTAAGTACAAAAATCTGTACATCACGCAGGATGAAGCAATCACAGGAACGCCGAAGTTTCCAACAGTTCTTATGCGTCAGATAGGCGCAGTTGAAGCAGGGAAGGACATTGCAGGAGATACTATCAATGCTATAAGACCCACGTTCCAGGTAACGATAAACTATCAAGGCGAGAGTCAGTCTGATAGAGAAGCATTAGTTAATATGACCGCAACTGCAATCAATTTTTTTAAGTGGAAACGGTTTGAAATAAGCAATCCTGTTTATACGATTACGAATAAAATAAGGACTGCTACATTTAGGGCTACACGAACAATCGGTTCGCTTGACCCATTACAATAACTATTAACTGGCACACAACAGAGTGTGTCACTGACCGCATTAATTAGCGGTAGAAAGGACGGCATATATGGCAGATACAAGTTATCTTGCTAGAGTAATCTACAAGGAACATACAGCGGCATCTTCTGATTTTTCAGGAACATATAAATTATTGGTTCGTGCAAAATCAATCCCTTCTCCTGCGTCTACTCCAAATACTGTAGAATCTACAACATTGGAAGATGATACACAGACTTTTGAAATGGGTATTAAAACAGCGGATTCAAGGGAAATAACAGGAAATCTTGAAAAGAAGTATTTACACGATATTAATGGATTAGCAGGAAAGAAGCTGGATATTTTTCATTTGTATGGAACTGATGGAATTGGCGGAACTGCAAAGTACGCATATGTAGGTCAGGCAACCGCTACACCTAACGATGTCGGCGGTGTAGATGAAATTTTGGAAATGACAGTTACCGTCATTCCAAACACTTCCGCAATTGAATGTACGGATGATTACACAGTTACAGACAATAAAGACGGTACATTTACTGTAACAGCAGCGTAAATTAAAATTGTATAAAAACAGGGGCGGTCTTAGGACTGCCCCCTTTCTTACTAATAGTAAGGGAAAGGGAAATAATATGATGAAAATTAAGGTTAAAGATAAAGAGTACACAATACAGTTTGTTTATATTCCAACAGTTAAATCAAGACTTCTTTCGAGATTTGCAAAAATGGCTGTAGGAATGAATAATGGGGCAGAAAACAATTTAGAGCAGATTGAAGATATGCTTTTATTTCTTCCTGATGTTGTTTTGATTGGTTTGCAGAAATTCCATTCTGATGAGTTTGGCTACAATCTTGACACAAACGATGGCTACGAAGAAGCAAAGGAAAAGGCATTCTCTCTTGTAGGCGATTATGTAGATACTGGTGATGTAGATATCACAGACTTTTATACAGAATTGCAGGAGGAATTAACGGCTAATGGTTTTTTAAAGAAATTGTTCGAGAAGGAAGTGGAGAAAGCACAGGCGAACTCGGACAGCAAGGAGAAAGCCGGGAATTAACATGGAAATTATACTGTGAGGAAATACGTCCTTATTGGCTTGCTGTAACTAAGGGGTATGGACTCACGGTACATGATATAGACTGGTCTTGTCCGACAGACTTACATCCATATGAGTTAGCTTATGAGTTGGAAGACCAAAAACGTGAAAATGATATATGGCGTTGGTGCGGAGATTACTTCATTTCTGCTATGACTTATTCTATTGAACATTGCTTGAATGGTAAAAAAGCAAAGACAGAGTATATAAAACATGCTGCTGATAGATACAGAAAAGAGGAGGATTACGATACAAAAATTCGTAAGGCTTTACTGGCAGAGCAAATGTGGATTGCAAACGCACAACAGCGTCATTTACCAAAACCATTTGAAAAGGAATGATAAAAAATGAGTTATATTGGTATAGATGTATCGGCATATCAGGGAACTATTGACTGGGCAAAAGTCAAGGCAGGCGGCATCCAGTTTGCTATCCTTAAAATCATCCGTAAAGATTTAAACCGTGATAAGCAGTTTGAAGCTAACTGGACAGGCTGTAAAGCCAATGGAATAACTGTACAGGGCGTTTACAACTACAGCTATGCGACAACAGTTACAAAGGCTAGAAATGATGCAAGGAAAGTAGCAGAAATTCTTAATGGTCGTGAGACAATGGTATGGCTGGACGTTGAGGACAACTGCCAGAAAGGACTGGGAAGCAAGCTGATTGACATTATCAACGCTTACGGTGATGTTATCAGAAGTTATGGACTGACTTTCGGTGTGTATACTGGAAAGTCTTTCTATAATTCCTACATCAAGCCGTATGGCGGTGTGAAATATCCTATGTGGATTGCGGCATATGGAAAGAATAAGGGAAACATGGACTTGAAGTACCAGCCACAGATTGAAAATATAGTAGGCTGGCAGTACACGTCTAAAGGCGTTGTAAACGGCATTAATGGCAACGTTGATATGAATGTATGGTACAGGGAATTAAACGAATTACAGACCGTCTACGAAACGCACAATAACCCATATGCAGAGCCTACACGCACATTGTACAAGACATTCCCGTGTATGCGTGGGGATGATGTGAAATGGCTACAGACGGAACTTATCTATCATAAGTGCCTGCCTGCCACAAATGCAAAAGGCAAGAGCAATATTGACGGCATATTGGGAAATGATACAGCTAATGCAATTGGAGTTTTCCAAAAACGTGTAGGAATCACGGTAGATTGCAAGGCAGGAAAAGTAACAAGAGAATATTTAAGGAGGTGAAATATAAATGAAATTATCAGAAACAGTAGAAATGATGAACAGCACAGATTACAAGGAAAGATTCAAGGCTGAATATTATCAACTGAAAATCAGAGTGAATGGCTTAAAAGCTATGCTTGATAAGTTGGATAGCGAGGAACTAGGTTTTACACCTACATGCCCTAGAGAAATCTATAATGAACAAATGGATTATATGATGAACTATATGACATTATTGGAAAATAGGGCATATCTTGAAAAAATTGAATTAAATTAACACAGGGGCGGTAGAGGTCATAGTCTACTGCCCTTTTTACTGGCTATCAGTTGGAGATAGTCACTCACTTTAACAATTGAAAGTAGGTGCAGTATGGCAGAGATTGATTCACTGGAAATTCAAATCAAAGCGCAGGCAACAAAGGCGAATAATGCGATTGACAAGCTGATTACAAAACTTGATAAACTGTCTACTTCATTGAACAGCATTAATACCAGTAATTTGAATGGTCTTGCGAATAGTGTGAATAGGCTTTCAAGTGCAATGCAGAGCATGAATAATGTAAAGACTACTGACTTTACACGGCTTGCAAAGGGCATAGAGAAGATGTCGACAGTAGACACAGCAAAAATCAATCGTGCGGCATCCTCTATGAACCAGCTTAGTAAAGCATTTGGAAATATTCAGGCTAGTAGTTCTGCTACTGTACAGATATCCCAACTAGCAAGAGGAATTTCACAGTTAGGTTATAAATCGTCAACTAAGGCTATAGAGAATATCCCTAAACTTGCTACTGCCATGCAGGAGCTTATGACAACACTTTCCAAAGCACCGACAGTAAACAGAAACCTTATTGACATGACAAATGCACTGGCTAAACTTGCAAGAACAGGTTCATCCAGTGGTCGTGCGGCTAATTCCCTTGCAAGCAGTCTGAATGTTTTTAGCAAGTCTGCTAAAAGTGCAAAGATAAACAGCTTTTCCCTTGCTTCTGCCTTTGGAAAAATATATGCATCATACTGGCTATTGTTTAGAGCGTTCCATAAGCTGGGGGAAGCAATCGACATATCGTCCTCATTGACGGAAGTAGAAAACGTTGTAAGGACTACGTTTGGTAATTATGAGAAGATGATACAGGACTTTTCCAAGACATCCATACAGGATTTTGGTATGTCCGAGCTGACGGCAAAACAGGTAGCAAGCCGATTCCAAGCTATGGGCGTTGCCATGGGATTCTCACAAAAGAACATGGCGAATATGTCATTGGAATTAACGAAGCTGACCGCAGACATGGCATCATTCTATGATATGTCACAGACGGATGTTGCAAGGAATTTACAAGCTATCTTTACTGGGGAAACCGAACCTTTAAGGAAATATGGTCTTGATTTAACACAAGCAACGCTAAAAGAATGGGCGTTGAAACAGGGATTAGATGCTGATATTACATCTATGACACAGGCGCAAAAGGCTATGTTGCGATACCAGTATGTCATGCAGAATACAGCCGCCGCACAGGGAGATTTTGCACGGACAGCAGACACATGGCATAACCAAATTACGGTTCTTACGCAGTCATTCCAACAGCTTGCATCCATTATAGGCGGTGCTTTGATTAATGCATTCAAGCCATTTGTGCGCACTTTAAATCAAGTCATGCAATATGTAATTGCATTTGCGGAGACTGTTACAAATGCGTTAGGCTCAATATTCGGATGGCAGTATGAGGTATCTGCTGGCGGTGTAGCCGAGGACTGGGCAGACGGCATGGACGATTTTTCAGATGCTACTGGTGATGCGGCAAAGAACGCTAAAAAACTGAAAAATAATGTACTTGCTCTTGATGAATTAAACATTAACTCTGGAGATAATGATAAAAGTGGTAGCGGTGCAGGCGGCGGAGCAAACAAAGTTGATAAGACACAGGGCGGTCTGGTACAGGTAGATACCATTTTCAAGGGATATGAGAGCGGTATTAAGAGCTTAGAGGGATTAGGAAAGACCATTAATGCGGCTCTTAACAAGGCTATGGACAATGTGGACTGGAATAAAATATATAAAAAGGCTGATAATTTTGGAAAAGGTCTTGCGAATTTCCTTAATGGTCTTATATCTCCCAGATTATTTAGTAATGTAGGAAAAACAATAGCAAATTCCTTAAATTCAGCATTACATTTCCTTGATTCATTTGGCACTACATTTGATTGGAGGAACTTTGGAGAATCATTAGCCGAGGGAGTAAACTCTTTCTTTAGAAATTTTGATTTTGGGTTACTGGCACATACTATCAATACATGGGCTAACGGCTTGTTAGATACCATGATTACGTACCTTAAAAAAGTAAAATGGTCTTATATTGGTTACAAAATAGGAGATTTTATATCGAAGATAGATTTTAAAGGAATTTTGTCTAAGGTAGGTCAAGTAATATGGCAGGCTATCAATGCCGCAATTGAAACCTATATAGGAATATTCAGCGCAGCACCTATTGAAACAGCAATTACAACATCTGTATTACTGCTGAAATTTACTGGTCTTGGTGCGTCTATAGCAGAAAAGCTAAAAGGTGTAATAAATACTGCGATTGCATCTGTATTAGAATCTGGCATTACATGGTCTATTGCAATTCCTCTTTCAATCACATTACTTGCTAATAAGTTGGATAGCACTTTTATAGACTTAGAGCTTGCTAAATTTGGAGAGGAACAGTCTAAAAAGTATGGAGATACTTTTAACAATATAGCAGAAAAAGCAAAAAACCTTACAGACAGAATAAGGGAAACAAATGAAGCATTTAGAGAACAGATAAATACAAAGGATGAAAATATTCTTTTTCTTGAAACACTTGCTGATAAATATGGAGCATTAAGCAGTAAGACAAATCTTACAGCAGACGAGCAAAAATTACTTACACAGTACACACAAGAACTTATTAGCAAAATGCCCGAACTGAATGAGTACTATGATTCAGAAAATGAAAAACTGACAATCACTACCGATAAGCTGAAAGAATTAATTACTCAAAAAGAAAAACAAATAAGACTTGAAGCTATTTCAGAGCAGTGGAAAGAAACATTAAAACAAGAAGCAGAAGCGCAGATGCAAGTCAAGGAAAACGCACAGAATCTTTCTAAAGCACAAGAAGATTTAGCGTACTGGACAGGAATCTGCAATGATGAACTTGAAAAATCCGGTGGAAATGCTAATCTTGCGCCGTATCAAGACGAAGTTTCTAAAGCTTCACAGGCGGTAGAAGAATTTAGCAACGTACTTAAAGAAAATAAGCAACAGTTAGACCTTATTTCTGAACAATCTTCTTTTTATGAAGAAATGTACAACTCAATAAGCATTGGAGCAGAAGAAGCAAAAACTACAGCAAGAACCAATGGGCAGAATGTAGCAAGCGAATACGCAAGCGGAATTTCTGACAATGCTAGTATGTCTACAGAAGAGATAGACGCTATGGTAAACAATGCCACAACGCAGTTAGAGTCTATTAATAATACGGCATACGATAGTGGAAAGAATATGGTTTCGGAATATTCCCAAGGTGCAAAAGACGAATCAAATTCTACAGACTATTCAGAGCTGGGTGAAAACATAGTTGCTGGCATTACAGAGCCTATGGGAGATAGCAACTCAGAATTGACTATAGGTGATGTAGTAAGCAGATTTTTTGATAAATTTGTTGGGAAAATAAAAGATGTATTCGGTATTCATTCCCCTGCGGAAGAAATGAAACCATTAGGCGAAAATATCTTCTTAGGAATCATTGAGGGATTTACTTCTCTATTCGATACGTTTACAGAGAAGATTAACGAATTTTGGGAAAACTATGTTCTTCCATGGTTTACCGTTGAAAAGTGGACTGAACTGCTGGGGAATATCTTAGTAGCGGCGCAGACCAAATGGGATGAAATGGTGGAATGGTGGAATGGAACAGCACTGGTTACATGGTGGGAAGAAAGCGTTGTACCATGGTTCTCATTAGAAAAGTGGCTGGAAGTACTCAATAACGTAAAGGAATCGTTCAATACTAAGTGGACGGAGACATCTACTCAATGGGTAGCCAATCTTACTAAGTGGTGGACTGTTAATGTTGCGCCATGGTTTACTAAGAAGAAATGGGATGATGTTCTAAGCAAAGTACCAGTAGCATTTAAGGACGCTTTCAAGGCGGCGGCTAATGGTGCTATCGGATTCTTGAACGGTGTAATTGATGGTGTAGAAAGTCTTGTAAACCGTGCTATAGACGGATTGAAGAAGCTGGCAGAAGCGGCAAGCAAAATACCAGGGGTTAGCTTTAGTATTGATATACCTAACGTATCATTCCCACGCATACCTACATTCCAAACAGGTGGATTCCCAGAGGACGGACTTTTCATGGCTAACCATAACGAGCTTGTAGGACGGTTTTCTAACGGAAAGACAGCGGTTGCAAGTAATGAAATGATTGTGGCAGGAATTGAAGAAGCGGCATATAGAGGTTTCTCACGTGCGTATGAAGATAATAATAGAGAAGCTACATTGCTTTCTGAAATATTAGATGCAGTCAGAGAGGGTAAAGAAATCTCTATTGACGGAAGAAGCCTTGTTTCCGCTGTAGAAGAAAGAAGCAATAGAAACGGATTTAGTTTTGCATAAGTTATGTAAACTTTTGTAGAAATCCTCCTCTCATAAGTGGTATAATAAGCCAAAATGAGAGGGGGCTTTTACATGAATAAAGTAAAAACAGGTATAGGTATTGCACTGATAGCCATATTAATTATTGTATGCGCTAATTATTTAGATAACAGGGCAATAGCGAAAGAGCAAGAGGAATGGAAACAGGAACAGATTGAAAAGTACGGTAAAACGTTTGAACAGTCGGAAAAAGAAGCAAAACAGCTTACCCAAGAAATAGAAGAAACAAATCAAAGAGCAAGAGAAATGATGAAAAATTGGTAGGTGATTGCTATGGATAATATGGAGATTGAATATAAACTTACAGAGCTGGAAAAACGTATTAAAAAGATTGAGTTTGAACAGTTGGACAGCGCAGGAGAATTTCAGAAGCTGGCGCAAGAAGTGATACAGGCAAGGGAAAGTAACAGCAAATTACTGGAATCCAAGTACAAATCAAACGATTTTCTCATGAAAGAGAATCAAAAATATGCTCATGTGGCAGACGATAGGTACATAGACGTAATCGACAAACTGAATAGCATAGAAGCAGAAATAAAAGAAATAAAGAAGAAAATTAAGTAGGGCGGCGTGTAACCGTCCTATTTTTATGTATAAAAAGTAGCGCTCATTTTTTAGCGCTATTTAAAATTAAAACCAAAAGCATCTACATAACGTAGGTGTTTTTCTTTTACATAAATTCATAGTTATGTAAATGTAATACATTTCACAATATACTTTGCAACAACAGTAAACAGGGGGTTGATATAATGGCAAAAGCAACGCAACCAACAAATTTTAAGGACGATATATTGGATAAAAAAATGGGTGGTCGTCGCAGATACAGAATGACTACCAATTCAGACGGAACTGTGACACTGGAAGATGTAACGACATATACACAGGTCGGTGGAGAATTTAAAGCATCTAACATAAATGACACGAACAAAGCTATCAATGCGGCGGCTGACAAGAATAAGATTCTGACTACACTGGATGATGTAAAAGCCTGTACACAGTCTGGTTACATGGTAGATTGTCTGGTGGTTAAGGCAATGTTGGAGGGATAAGCTATGTCAATGAGTTCATTCTTAAATGTTAATGGGTATGATTTTCCTTGCCCTGCTGTCGGCTTTTCATGGACGATATCTACCACAGTGAATGCAGGAAGAAACGCAAACAATGCAGTTATCGGTCAGAGAGTCGGAAGAGATTTATACAAGCTGGATAATCTGAAATGGGTAGGACTTACGGTAGAGCAAAGACAGATGATGTTAAAAGCAATAGAACCGTTCTATGTTCCTGTTACATTTGAGGATATGAAGAATCCAGGCAATCCGATTACAATTACCATGTACCCCGGAGACAGAAAAGGCGTGCCACTATTTGTTGACCGACTTACGCATATGATAACCAAAGACGAGACTTTATCATTTAACCTTATAGATTGTGGGTGGTAGTTATGCAGAACGTATCAAAAGCCTATAAGCAGTCCATGAAAGGCATAGGGCGTAACAGGGGATATATAAAAGCGACAATCGGTGTAATTAATTCAAAGGCGCAGAAAAATGTTGCTGTAGATAGCCGCACGGCGGTTACTTACTTTTCGGACGTGAGAAAGCCATTTAACAATTATACAGTTGATAATGTATACGCCACAGCGGAGCAGGATTTTTCCAAGGTGGACGGCACAATGTATTTTCTTCCGCCACGGAACAACGACTATTACAATAATGGAATTGTTACAGCTAACATATTGGGCACTATCTATATATCCTTTTCTGGCGTTACAGGGCTTGATATAAAAGGCTTAACAATAGACTGGGGAGAATATTACCCAGTTGATTTTACAGTCCAAAATGACAGCGTTACACGCTCTTACAGCGGTAATGATAAAAGCTACTGGGTGACAGAAGATGTATTCAACGGCACTTCCTATCTGATTATCACGCCTACCAAAATGGTAAACGGACAGGGAAGACTAAGGATATATCAGTTTTACTGCGGTATCGTCAATGCATTTAGCAACAAGGAAGTTAAGAAATACAGCGGTAAACAGTATGTATCTTCCATAACAGATACAATACCGTCTAACGATATATCACTGACGATTGATAATCAGAATCAATACTATTCTCCAGACAATCCAGACAGCGCACTTGCTTACATGGAAGTCGGACAGGAAGTAAAGATTCAATTCGGATATGATGTTTTTGGAAATGGCGAAATAGAATGGCTACCAGAGGAAACAACCTACCTTCACACATGGTCGGCAACTGATACGGAAGCCAAGTTTACTGCAACAGACAGGTTCGATTACCTGACAGGTAAGTACTACCGTGGGCTTTACAGAGAAAACGGAATAAGCCTATATGACCTTGCTATTGATGTGCTGAATGATGCAGGAATAACGGACGAAAGAGAATACTCAATAGACCCATATTTAAAGAATATCAAGGTACAGAATCCTATGCCAGCAGTAAAGCACAGTGAAGCATTACAGATTATTGCCAATGCAGGGCGTTGCGTACTATTCGAGGATAGAAACAGTAAAATCCATATGCAAGCGTCATTTATACCCGACATGACAGCAGAATCCAATGGAGAAACATCATACAGCCATGTATCTGATGTGCTGAACGGAGAGGACAAAGATTCTTATGCAATATGCAGTTCTGATTTTTCCAAAGTGGACGAAACTGTATTTTTTATGCCTGCTGACAGCAATTACTTAAAGACTGGTTATATCAGTTCACAGATAGCAGATGCAAGCGGAACTTTTACAGAGAATCCAAAGATTACCATTAATCTTGAAGCGGCATTTGTAGCGTATGGATTACAGATAGAGTTTAGGAATGTTGCACCGAAGCAATTCAAGGTAACAACGTATTACCAAGATTTAGAGGTGGACAGCTACACGGTAGAACAGGGTGGGGAACTGGAATACACTACATTTGATCAATTCAATCTGTTTGACAAGATGGTATTAGAATTTACAAAAGCACAGCCGAACAGCAGAATCACAGTAGATAATATCACTGTTGGGGATGTCACTGACTACCATATCACAAGGAATGACATGACAGCAAGCCCTACAGCAGTAAGGCAGAATAAAATCAAGGCTATCAGCGTAGTAAAGACACAGTATCGTGCGTCTAGTGAGAATAAGGATATTTCTACAGAAGAGATTACCATTAGTCCTGCTAACAATGCGCATACGGTATACTTCCAAAATCCCTGTTACGGACTGACAGCAGTAATTGATAAAGGAACAGATGACGGTGGAAATCCGATTCCAAGCACTATATCGGTACAGATTACAGACAGTAGCAGTTATTATGCGACTCTACAGTTTAGCGGTATGACGGAAGAAACGATTGTTAAGTATGTAATTAAAGGATATGAGTACGTTACCGAAGAAATCGGCTACACGGTCACACATAATGACAACGGGGATATTAAGACATGGAAAAATCCGTTAATCAGTACTACAGAATTAGCCAAAGACCTAGAGGAATGGCTTGCAAGCTATTATTTAGGAGATGTGGATTATCAGATAAAATGGCGTGGAGACCCCAGGACAGATGCTAACGACTTATATTATCTGGAATTAAAAGACCGTGGAGAAACCATGATTAGGACGTACCAAAATGAGATATCATTCAATGGTGCGTGGTCTGGAACAATGAAAGCAAGAAAGGCGGTGCTGTAATTGGCAATAACTAAAGTAACAGCGGCGGTTGCTGACGATACAACCGATTTAAAACATAGCAATTCAACATATACTGGAAGCCTTACAGCACCTAAAGAATCGGGTGATTATCCTGTTACGGTGTCTGCCTATGATGATGCAGGAAATGTAACCGTAGATAAAACAACTGTAGCGGAAGTAAGCTTATGGCATACTCCTAAGACTAATTGGACTAAAAATGACCGATTCAATTATGTGGACTATAACCGTATTAAGAACAATCTGACTTATCTGTATGAACTGGCACAGGAAGTATATAAGCAGTTTTCAATCTTGGATATGGGCGCAGATATTGAAGATTATACTGGATGGTTTACGGCGGCGGCTTTTAATAATTTTGAATCCAATTTAGACACAATTAACAAGAACATATTCACACAGGACTACGGCGTATCGCAAAGATTCTTTGATAACGGACAATTTATCAAATGGGATGAATTGAACCGTATAGAGTCGGCTACGTTGCAAATGAATGACCTTTTGGAGAGACAGAAAGCCACTTTGAGGAAATTGCCATTCAGACTGGGAGCATTTAGGGAGGTAAGAATATAAATGGCTATATCAAGCGTACAAGCAACAATCAAAGGTACTACATACAATCTGACCCTGAATAGCTCTACTGGATTGTATGAAGCAAGTGTTACAGCACCAAGTACAAGTTCATACAATAATAACAGCGGTCATTACTTCCCTGTAACGATTAAGGCTACAGACAGTGCAGGAAACAGTACCACAATCAACGATACTAACGCAACACTTGGAAACAAGCTAAAATTAAAAGTAAAAGAAACCACTGCACCAGCCATTGTAATTAGCTCTCCTACAGAAAGCCAAGTAACTAATAACACAAAGCCTACAGTTAATTTTACTGTTACAGATGCAGACAGCGGTGTTAATTCTGACAGTATCAGCATTACAGTTGACAGCGGTAGTTCTGTGACAAGTGGAATCACAAAAACCGCAATAACAAATGGATATTCATGCTCTTATGCGATTCCTACGGCTCTTACAGACGGAAACCACACTATCAAGGTAAATGCCAAGGACAATGACGGAAATTCCGCCACACAGCGTACAGTAACGTTTAAGGTGGACGCAACGCCACCTACACTATCTGTATCTGCACCGACTAATAATCTTGTTACCAATAACGAATCTTGTGTAGTAACAGGCAAGACCAGTGATGTTACAACTGGAATTAAATCGGTTACAGTTAAGTTAAATGGCGGTACGGCTGCTAATGTCACAGTAGATTCAAGCGGTAATTTCAACACAACAATTACTCTTGCAGAGGGAGCGAATACAATTGTTGTCACTGCCACAGATAACGGTGGTCTTTCTTCCAGCGTTACAAGAATTGTGACATTAGATACAGTGGCACCAGTTATCAATTCTGTAGAAATCAGCCCGAACCCAGTAAGCACAGGAGAAGTATTTACAGTAACCGTTAAGGCTACGGATTAGGCGGTGCTTATGGGTGTAGTAATAACAAATGTTACAATTTCCAAGAATCCAGTAAATACAAAGGAAACATTTAAAATATCGGTTGCTGTCAAGGAGACAGTGACCGAACCTACAATGTATAGATTGCCCATGAGATTAGGGGAAGAAAAGGGAGGTATAAAATAATGGCAAAGGCAAATTTACCTGTCAATTTTAAGGACGATATATTGAAAGAAAATATGAACGGGAAGCGTAGATTCAACATGATTCAGAACGGTGATGGTACAGTCAGTTTTGAAGATGTGACAGAATATACACAGGTTGGTAGCACATTCGGGGCGGCGCAGATAAATGCTACAAATACTGCTGTGAACAATGCGGCAGATGCAAGCAAGATTATTGACAATTTAGAAACAATCAAGGCAAATACGCAGTCTGGATATATTGCTGGGGCATTGGCAGTTAAGGCATTAAATAGTAATTTAAGTAAACAAATTTCGTTTAAAAAACTACATTCATCTGCACAAGATAGTGGTATAACCAACGTGTCGGTATCTGGATATAGTCAATATCTATTAGTAATGTGCTATGGTTCCAATAATGATAATCCACTAGATTGGGGATGTTCTACCAGTAGAGGTACTACAGTACAATTAGGTCAACAAAGAAGTAGCAGAACAAGCGTCGCAGGTGCTTGTTCTGCATATATAATTAATGTTGGTGATAAGAATAGTGTAAATATATCTTGCAGATATCATAACAATGGTGCAACTATGATATTTGGAATTGAATAAGCAACATGATATGTTAAAAAACATTATGAAAATGAAATATTACTAAAGTATTTTATATAATCATATCCTTCAGGAGTTCCTCTCATATATAGTCTTATATAAGAATACTTAGATATATCATATTCTTTTTTACTAGATCCACCATCACCGATTGATTCCAATGTAACTGAATTAGTAAGACTACATTGCCTAGTGCCATATGGTATATTAATACCACTTCCTCCCAAAACAGCAAAACCGCCACTACCTATTCCACCAGTTCCGTCAAAATGTAGTGTTGAAAAATTGGAAACATCAAAAATGATGTTTGCAGTTTTATAATTACCGCTTCCTCCTGTTTCAAAATGTACTATTTTTAAGCTTTTACCACTTAAATTACTATTTAATTCATAAAAGAAAGGAGGTATCGCCCATGGCATACCTAAAATTCTTAGATTCCCAAAAAATAATCCAGTGTACCGTAGTTCCAGAATCAGAACACGTAGTAACACTGAAATTCCATGATGCAGTTACCGTAGATAAAAGCGGTTTTGATTTGTTCCTTGATGAACAAGGAGAGCTGGACATTGGCGGTGATTCTTACCACAGCTATAATACTGTATACAGGAATGACGATACAACCGCAGAGTATAACGGTTATCAGCTTTCCAATGATAAATCTGTCTATAAGGAACAGCCACAGCCAACACCTGTTGAACCGACTCTTGACGAACTGAAAGAACAAAAAATATCAGAAATGAACATTGCACAGCAGGAGTCAATTCAGAACGGTATAAATGTTACATTATCAGACGGAACAGTTGAGCATTTTACACTGACAGACCATGACCAGACAAGCCTTATGGGATTGCAAGCCAAGGTCGCACAGGGAGAAACGCAGATACCGTGGCATACTTCAGATGTGAATGAACCATGTAAATATTATTCAAATACTGATATGGGATTGATTACGGAAACAGCTATGCAGGCTGTGACATTTGCGGTTACGTATTTCAGAGATTTGCGCATCTATATCAATTCAATGGAAGATTCAACATCAGTCAAAAATGTGACCTATGGCATGACAATTCCTAAAGAATACCGTTCAGAAGTGCTTGCGGATATCTACGCAAGCAAAGGTATTGCGTAAGGTTATTAAGCCACTTATCCTGTTTGCGATAGGTGGCTTTCTTTACGTAATGATTGAACTACTGTACCGTGGTCGTAGCCATTGGACAATGTTCCTGTTGGGCGGTCTTTGTTTCCTGTATGCAGGAGAACAGAACGAACATACAGACTGGGATTATCCACTTATCCTGCAATCAATAAAGGTTGCGACAGTAATCACCCTGTTAGAGTTCCTATGCGGTCTTATCGTTAATATATGGTTAGGTTGGAATGTGTGGGATTACAGCAATATGCCATTTAACATGTTAGGGCAGATATGCCTACCATTCAGCCTGTTATGGATAATTGTAGGAACGCTTGCGATTATCCTAGACGATTACTTGCGGTACTGGATATTCAGAGAAGAAAAGCCACGATATCGACTTTTTTAGAGCGTGTTGTCGAAATTTGTCGAACATATTTTCTTGAATCCTTGCATTTATAGACGTACAATAAACTTGTCCACAATAATGTGGTTCTTCAAGTTCTGGTCTGGGCGGTATGTTAGTGGCATTTCATGCCGCCCGAATTACCAAACATTGCAAACAGACGTTTGATTTATTTGTTGACATATGCAAACATACATTCTATAATTAGTACAAACATTATAGAGAGGATGATTGCATGAGTGGGTTACATGGTTGCAGAGAGGGCAAGGATATGGCAGGGGATAATGGCAATGATGCAGAATTTTACAAGAGAGAAATCAATAAAATTATTGGCACAATAGAAAATGCAGGCACTTTAGAGTACCTGCATTCCTTCATAATTTTTTTTCTGAAGAAGTGGGGATAACTCACTTCTTTTCTTTTCGAGATAACATAACATCTATCATATCTAATATAGTTTCTTTATCTCTTTGATCTAACAATGAAATTTTCCAAAGCAAATCAACATCTTCTTTAGCTTCTCCAGTTTTTCCTCTTCGAAACGGTGAAACATCAAGACCCATTAACCATGCTTCTGAAACATCTAATGCCATTCCTAGAATAACTAGCTTTTCTTGACTAGGCTCAACCTTACCAGATACATATTGACTAATATCTGATTTATTCATCTTAATATTGTACTTTCTACAGTAAGGCAAAGACATATTCAAAATGTCAACTTGTTTTATCTTTCTTTCTTCCATTATTTTTTTTAGCCTATCAGACGTATTTTCTTTCATTTGTATTAACCTCCTTTCTAAAAATAATATATCACTATTTGAACAAAAGTTCAATATGAAAAACTTAAAAGTAAAAATATTTGAACTTTTTATTGACAAAAGAAATCTATGATGTTATTATACAAATAGTTCAAAACATTGAACTAGAAAATAAAGAAAGGAGAAATAAAATATGGCTTTTAATTACAGCAAATTGCGAGGTCGCATTGTTGAAAAGTTTGGTAGTCAATATGATTTTGCCAATGCCCTTGGCTGTTCTGAAAGGACTTTATCTCTTAAAATGAACGGAAAAAGACCATGGAAGCAGAACGAAATATTGACAGCTATTAATCTTCTTGGATTATCTGAGGAAGATATACAGGATTATTTTTTTACCTTAGAAGTTCAAAACATTTAACTTTTAAGAAAGGAGAAGAATTAATATGAATAGAATTAAAAAGTTTTTATTTAGACATTTTGTAAAAATTAAATATTTGCAAAGTATGATATTGATTCCATTCACTAAAGATGGAAAGAAGTACTTGCATATTTCAAGAATTTGTCAAAATGGAGTAATCGACGAAAAGACTTTCCTTGTAGAGCATCTGGTCAATGAAGATTACGAAATCACAGACCAGACGCTTAAAGAAGAGGAAAAATGGTGGTTTACATTACCTTAATCCAGTAAGTATAACCACATTCCTTGCATTCTGGTAACATTTCTCCTTGCTTTACGGTTATGATTCCTTTTTGACTTTGACCTCCGCATTGCAAGCAAACATAAGTACCAGAGCTAACATAGTCATATGTTTGAAATGTTTCAGAACTATTTTTATCCAATAATATCACCTCCTTTGAGGTGATTATACCACGGAAAGGAAGTGAATTGAATGAGTGAAAAGGAAAAGCAGATTGTTGAGAAGTTAAAAGATGCGATTCCTAAAATGTCGGATTTTGACAAGGGATATATCTTAGGAAAAGTAGAGAACATGGCAGAAAATTCTGCGAAAAAAGAGGTTTCCGAAAGCAAAGAATAGTAGGTTTACAATTTGTTAAAATTGTTCCTGCATTTTACAAAATTTTATTTTTAGGAAAGGAGAAGAATTGAACGAATTAATTCACATTGGAAATGCTGATATTTCCATAAAAGAATATAAGGGTCAGAGAGTAGTTACATTTAAGGACATTGACATGGTTCACGAAAGACCGGACGGAACAGCGAAAAGAAATTTTAATACGAACAAAGCACGCTTTGTTGAGGGAGAAGATTACTTCATTGTAAGCGCGGACGAAATTCGTACAAGCCGCATGTTCCCTATATCTGACAAGGATTTTATGAGCAAAGCACTAATTACCGAACAGGGTTATCTGATGTTAGTAAAGTCATTCACGGATGATTTGGCGTGGGAAGTACAAAGAAAATTAGTTTCTTCTTATTTCAATGTACATCAAAGCGTCAACAATCAGTTATCTCCAGAATTGCAAGCATTGCAAGGACTTCTTAATCAGATGGTTCAAAAAGAACTTGCTGACAAGGAGAGAGACAGACAGATCGCCAAGGCACAGGAAACAGCACAGAAAGCCATTGAGACAACTGAACATATCAAAGAAGCAGTAAAACCTGTTCTCGATAATTGGCGTGATGAAATCAATGTTAAATTTAATCGTATTCAGAAAAGTGCATCTACACCATTTAATCTTTTACGTACAGAAATGTATTGTGAATTGGAACGTAGAGCAGGATGCGATTTGTCTACCAGATTAAGAAACCGTAAACAGCGCATGACCGATAATGGATGCACGAAAACAGAAATTAATAAGTTGAATCGCATGGATGTAATTGAGGAAGATAAGAAATTACGTGAGATATTTACAAAAATAGTTTCAGAGTATGAAATTGAGTACTGCGCTTTCAAATAAGAAAAAGGAGGGATATTAATGAAGAATATAAGCACTAAAACATTATGCAGAATATCTATAGGCTTATCAATATACTCTATTATCATCAACGTATTAGCACATTGGGGATGAATCATGAAAGTTTACGATTTAATCAAACAGCTTACTCGATTCCCTGCTGATGCGGAAGTGATATTTGATGCAAGGATTGAGACAGATGCACTGGTAAAAGAAATTGTCGAGACAAAAGACAAGGAAAATATCTATGCCGAGGTTGAAGTCGAAGAGGAAGTTTCTATTACCGACATTGACTGGCTGAATAAAGATGTTTTGATAAAACTGGAAAAGTGAGGTTTGAGAAATGAAGAATAGAGAGAAGTTTGCAGAACAGATTATTGATATTGCTCTTAAAAGATGTGGTATTGCTGTAAATTTGACGTCAGGAGAGCTGTGCGCTTGTGGGAATACAAGATGTTCCGAGTGCCTTTTCTGTGAAAGGAATAAGGATTGCGAAGTTTTGTTAAAAGAATGGGCAGAAAAGGAATATGAAGAACCGCCTGTTGATTGGAGCAAAATACCTGTTGATGCGCCGATTTTAGTAAGAGATTGCGAAGAAGAAGTGTGGGAAAAAAGACATTTTGCAAAATACGAGAACGGAATAGTGTACACATGGCGTTCAGGAAAAACATCTTGGAGCACATACAATGGTAGCATGACCGGTTGGAAAATGGCTAAGTTAGCAGAAGAGGTGGAATCATGATTATAGCAAATGATTCAAAAGTGGATTTCATCGGCGAAGATACAGAAATGTGCCTTGACCTTGCAAATATCATCCGAGCTTTACGGTTCAGATTTGAACAGCACTTTGACGAGGAGACAGCAGAAATGCTGATCGCACAGTCTGTAGAGGATTCCCGAAGAAAAGAATCAGAGGTAATAGAGGATATGAAGCAGTTTCAGAAATCGGCTTCAAGAGGACTGACAAAAGCAATGCTATTTTAAATAAGAAGAAAGGGAAAATAGATATGGGAGATTTTACAATTGCGGAAGTAGAAAAAATGTGTGAGGAATTAGGTGTTGGCGTTCTTATCAATGACGGTCATGTAGCCGGATTTGAAGTAGAAGAGGAATAGCCATGGATAACAGGCTAAGAAAAATTGAGAATGCCTTGATATCTATGGGAATAGAACCCAGTATGCGTGGATTCTACTATATCGTTGAGCTGACTGTAGGAAAGATAATAAATCCGACAAAGAAACTACAGGATATGTATGACGAAATTGCATCTGAACATGGAATTACAGGCGGTTCAGTTCATAAAGTTGTAACACGCACAGTAGAACTTGCGGACTCAAGAACTCCTACCTACAAAAAGTATATCGGGAGTGAGTTTAAAACGAACAGCGGTTTTGTTTCCCTACTGGCATTCAACATCAGAAGGGAGCTGGAAGATGAACAGGATAACGCTATGCGGCAGGATGAATGAAAAACCTACATACAGCCACACGGTAGGTAAAATCAGATTCTACAGCTTTCATATGATTGTAAGACGACTAAGCGGATATGAGGACATTATTCCATGTATCGCAGAACAGGGGATTGCAAATCAGATTCAAAACGGAACGGTGCATAAAATAACAGGTGCTATACATAGTAGACAGGTGTTTGACGGAAAACGGACGCACTTAGAGTTATTTGTCCATGTAGAATCTATATCAATGGTATTTGAAGCAGATGGAAACCACACAGAAATAACAGGTGTTATCGTCAAAAAACCAGTGTTCAGGCAGACCCAAAGTGGAAGATACATAGCAGAGTTGCTAGTGGTATCTTCCAGGAAGAATGGAAAAACGGATTGCATACCGTGTATTGTGTGGTCAGTAAATGCTTTATTTGCAAAGAATTTAGCAACAGGGAAGACAGTTACTATAAAAGGAAGATTCCAGTCAAGGCAGTATGAGAAAGACGGACGGACTAAGACAGTTTACGAATTGTCCGGGAACGAATTGAAGTTAGGAGTGAGAACGTGGAAGATTTGATTAAAAGTAAATCCTGCGATACGGTCACTATTTCGCAGGAACGGTATGAGCAGTTAGTTGCTTTAGAGAGCAGAGTTGATGCAGCGGTTGACTATATCGTTAATACGGACTTTTGCAACGTAAAGACCGCATTAAGAATCATGGGATTTTATAAAGAAGCAAACAAGCAGGCAGAGAAAGAAAAGAAACTGTTTGATTCATCAGAAGGAAAGGAGTTTGACGATGTGTAAAGTAATTAGATTAAAGAAGCTGATTTTGGAAAATTTCATGATGTATGCACAGGCAGAATTTGATTTCTCGGAACTGACAAGAATTATGGGGAAGAATGGCAAGGGCAAGTCCAGTATTGTGAATGCCTACACATGGCTGCTTTTCAACTGTGACTATGAATTAAATGACAATCCAGTGGTTAGAAGAACAGTTGGCGGCAAGAGCGTAGACGATATGGACACAGCAGTCACAGCAGTACTGGATATTGACGGTAAGGAAGTTACAGCTAAGAAAGTGCAGAAGCGTACATATGGTGAAGCAGTAAAAGATGGTATTGTTGTTGAAACCGTAAGTGATACTAACTCATATTACATTAACAGTGTTCCCAAAACATTAAAGGCATTTAATGAGTACTTTGATGTAAATATGAAGCTGTTTAAAATGTGTAGCAATATCAATGCTTTTATTAACCAGAAACCTACTGAAATGAGAGAATTTTTGTTCCAATTTGTCAGTAAAATATCAGACATTGATTTTGCAAGTAGTAATTCTGAATTACATGAACTTGTTCCTTTGCTTGAAAAATACAAAGCAGATGAAATTCGGGCTATGAATCAGAAAGTAAAGAGTGATTACAACACAAATTCTAAAATTTTGGACGGTCAAATCAAGGAAAAAGTGCGTGATATTCAGATTAAATTCGACATTGACACAGCAGAACTTGTCTTACAGAAAAATGCATTACAGGAACAGCTTGAACAGAACCTTTACAAGCAGAATGGGAATGAAAACTTATTGGCAGAGTATGATAAGGCTACACAGGATATTATGCAGTTACAAATGAAGCTTTCTGAAATGCAGAATACGGCTAACAGTGAGTTAGAAGTACAAAGGGCAGAACTTAGGGCAACCATGATGAATAAGAGCGTTGAAATTAACAGTCTGAAATCCAGTATCAGGCTTGCAGAGAATGAAATTTCCAACAGCAATAAGAAGATTGCAGAATTGACAGAGGAAAAGACAAGACTGTGGAATGCGTGGAAAGCGGTCAAGGCAGAGAAATTTGATTCAAATACAGCTATATGCCCTACCTGTCACAGAGAGTTGCCGGAAGAAGATGTTAAGAATCTCATGGAAACCTTTGAAAAGTCAAAAACTGATAGAATCGGTAAAATTGAGACGGACGGATTCAAGGTTAAAGGAGAGATTGAAAAAGAACAGCAGTTATTAAAAGATAAAGAACAGTTGTTATCTGATTTAAACGAAAATTTGAACACTGCAAATAAAGAGTATGCAGAAATGACCGCAAAGTTAGAATCTATCCCACAGTATGTTGATATCCACGACAGGGAAGATTATAAGTCTGTACAGGCTGAAATCGTCCGTAAGGAAGAATTATTGAAGCAGTCAACGTCACTGTCAGATATCAAGAAATCTTTGAAACTGGAAGAATCTGAAATCAGAGCGCAGTTAGCAGAAGTTGAAAAGAAAATAGCTTCTACAAATACGGAATCTGATGAAACAAGACTGGAAGAACTTAGAAATCAGAAAACAGACTTGGAACAGGCGAAAACGGATGCAGAGAAAATACTTGCACTGTTAGACCAGTTAGACAGAGCAAAGAATGAAGCCTTGACAGATGCGGTCAATAGTCATTTTTCATTAGTTAAATGGCAGTTGTTTGACACAGCTAAGAACGGTAATTATAAATCTGTTTGCATACCTACTGTAGAGGGTAAATCTATTCTTACGACCATGAGCAACAAGGGCAACAGGATTTTAGGAAGAGTGGATATCTGCAATTCGATTCAGAAAATGTGTGGAATCAGCACACCAGTGTTCCTTGATGATTCGGAGTCACTTGACGATGATAACCAGGCAAAGGTTGCTGAAATGGTTGATTCACAGTTGATTATGCTGATTGTCAATGAAAATGAAAAATTAGAGATTGTGGAGGGATAATATGAAACTTTATTTTTATGAATTAGACACTGAGGGCTACAATGAAAAGCCTAAAGGAATATTGTGTACAGAATGTGAAGTAGAAGAAAAGCCAAAAACTTATGTACCCATTAATGGCAGTAAATTTCCAGGTTACATAAGCAGATTAAAAAAAGATGATATAGGACATTTTATCAGTTATAACTCAAATGTTGTAGCTTTTAAAGAACCTAGTTTTGAGCATGCAAAAGAAATGTTTAAGAACAGAGAAAAGGATAGAATTGAAAATACAAAAAGGAAATTAGATAAACTGGAAAATGAATTAAAAGCCATTGAGGAAAGTGAGGAATAATTATGGCAGATACAAAGCAGGCATTAGCAGAAAAAAAAGCATTTACAACATCATTAAGCCAGTGGTCGAATGAAATCACAGGACTTATTGCAAGAGATTATGAAGCGTGCGGGGTAAAATTTGATGATTACGCAAAAAAATGCGCAATGGAAGCTATGACAAGCATTTATACACTTGTTAAGAATGATGATAAGGCAGACATGAGGAGCATTGATACAAGCAACCTTAGACAGATTGTAGAGCAGTGTGCAAGCCTTAAACTGAATGCGAGCGCATATCCGAGAGAGTGTTACTTCCAGTTACGAAGCGTTAAGCAGGGAAATGAGTGGGTAAAGGTCGTTGAAATGGGTATTGAGGGAACAGGCTATGACTCATTACTTTCCAACTATGGAAAAGACGTTGACAAGGTTTATCCGTTCTGGGTCATAAAAGAAGGAGACGAATATATACCACCCAAGCATAAAGGTCTGGAAGTTACGCCCCCGAAATGGGAAGAAAAAGGATTGTCAAGTAAGGCTGTAAGAGTTGTATATCCTGTAAAACTGACAGACGGAACAGTAACATACCTTATGGCAGACAGAGACAGTGTTAAGGTCAACCTTTTAGCACACGTCAAGCAAAACATGATTAATGCCACGTTTGGTATCTGTGAGGATAGATACAAGGCAACTCCGAAGCAGAAAGAGGAAATCAAGGCTAAGAAAAATGAAATCTTAGATGCTTTAAGAGCGTGTGCGACAGTGGATGATATGTTGCAGTGTGAAGTAGCCAGACCGTATATCAGCGGTGCATGGCTTGATACGCCAGAAAGCATGATTCAGAGGAAGATGTGTAACAATGCAACACGTAAATATCCTAAGAATTATGACCCTATGGCAAGACAGGCGCAGATTGAAATGGACAAAGTTTATCAGTTGGCACAGGAAGATATCGCAGAGAACGCCAACACAGTAGACTTCCAAGAAGAAACAGAAGCAATTGACACAGATTCAACAGAGGGGGAAGAAACACCTAGCTTTATGGGGGAATAGGGTATGAGATTAATTTCACAGGATGGAACATTGGATGTTCCTTATGAAATGGTAGTTATTCAGAGATTCAAGTCAAGAATTTATTTTCTGAACAAAAACTTAACAGGTGTTGAGCCACTTACTGATGACATGCAAATTGCTGAATATTCCAACGAAGAAAAAGCAAAGAAAGCTATGGAGATGCTTAGAGAGACATATATCGGTATGCCTATCGTAATGCAGAATGTTGATGTTTCAGAAAATATGGCAAAGGAATTTGAAAGATTAAAGAAATTCGGTGTTATGGTGCGAGTAGATAATCAGCCGTCAAAAGTAGATTTTATCAACAATGCTGTTTTTCAGTTCCCACAGGATGATGAAATCGAGGTGTAGTTAAAACGAAACTTAAATGTATTTCCAGTGGTTCACAAGGCAACTGCTACATACTAGCAGATTCCAACGGTAAATCCCTTATTCTTGATTGTGGTGTGCCGATTATGGATATCAAGAGAGGACTGGACTGGAATATCAGAAATGTGGTCGGGTGTGCGGTTTCACACACCCATAAAGACCACAGCAAAAGCGCAGACGCAATAGAGAAAATGGGAATCCCAGTATGGAAACCATATGAAGAAGAAAATCCGAAGATGCAGAAATACGGTAGTTTCACAATCCAGTGTTTCAAGTTGCCACATAACGGAACTACCAATTACGGATTTTACATCAAGGCAGACGGACAGAAGCTATTATACATGACCGACATGGAGTATTGCCATTACAGTTTTAGGAAACAGGCGGTAGATCACATGCTGATTGAGTGCAACTACATAGCGGATATGGTGGACAGGGATATCCCAAATTACGAACATAAGATTCTGGGGCATTGCGAACTGGAAACTTGCAAGGGGATTGTAGAAACAAATAAGTCAGATGCATTGCAGAACGTCATATTATGCCACACAGCGAAAGAAACTTGCGATAAGGATAGAATTATTGCAGAGATTAAGAAAATCGTTCCTAGCGCAAATGTGAGCGTTGCACAGGACGGTATGGAATGGGAACTTAGAAATGCGGATGAATGTCCGTTTTAGGAGAAAGTGAGGATTAAATCAATGAAATTGTATTTTTATATACTGAAAGAACCATATAATGGTAAACCATTTATTCAGTTTGAAGAGTGTGAAGCTGACGAAAAGCCTAAGACTTATTGGTTGCATGTATACCCTAGAGATTTTTATTACAGACAAATAAGTAAAGAAAATATTGGTAAACGAATTGGGAACACTGTTATATTGCTTGAAAAAGATGATTTTCTTGCTATATGTATTTTCACTGAAACAATTAATAAAAAAATATCTGATGTAGAAAAACAGGTGAAACAGTTAAGAGAACAGTTAGAAGCAGTAGAGAAAGGAGAAATACATTGAACAGTGTAGATATATCAGGAAGAATGACAAGAGAGCCAGAAGTAAGGTATGCGGCAGATAAGCCGTTTGCAAAATTCTGCCTTGCAGTAAACCGAAGATTCAAACAGGACGGACAGCCAAATGCAGATTTTATCAACTGTACAGCATTTGGAAAAATGGCTGAATTTGTGGAAAAGTACGGAAGAAAAGGCGTAAAGTTTGAGGTTCACGGCAGATGGCAGACTGGAAGCTATAAGAACAAGGATGGTAACACCATTTATACAAACGACTGTATGGTTGAGTCAATCGAGTTTGCAGAAAGTAAGAGCAGCAGCAGTGAACAGGAAAACGGAAGTGCAGTTCCAAGTGGGGACGGGTTTATGAATATACCAGACGGAATTGACGAAGAATTACCATTTAACTAAAAGGGAGCGTGATTTATCTTGCAGAATCCAAGACAGAGATATGCAATAGAATCAAAGAACCGTAAACGGTTACTGGAAGTAAACCCTAGCCTTACGGATGAAAGCGGTATCTATTTCTTGACAAGAACTGATGAAAACGGCTTTCGATATGCTTATATCGGACAGGCAGTACATATTTTGCAACGTCTTGCACAACACCTTGTAGGATATCAGCATATAGACCTTAGTTTGAAGAAACATAATCTATATTCGATTGAAAATCCTTACGGTTGGAAGATTGGTTTTATGCATTTTCCAGTTAGCCAGTTGGACGAGAAAGAGCAGTATTACATTAAAATGTACGCCGACAATGGTTATCAGCTTAGAAACAAAACTTCTGGTAGCCAGGGAGAGGGAAAAGCCAAGATTAATGAATACAGACCCACTAAGGGTTATCGTGACGGCATTAGACAAGGGAAAATCAATCTTGCAAGGGAATTATCCAGTATTGCAGAAAAGCACCTTGAAATTCGTTTAAAGCCGGAGAAACAGGGTAACAAAGTTTCTGAAAAGCAGTATGAGAAGTTTATGACTTTGATTTCTGAAAATACATATGAGGAGAACGATTAAATGGCAGAAAGGAGCAGTAATGGAGAGATTAACAAACAGAAAATATGGAGAAAATTCTTGCGCAGGAGTAAAAATTCCATATAGCACGTATTGCATTGGATGCATTACCAGCGGTTGCAATTGCGGAATTGTTGAAGATATGGTTAAAAAACTTGCTGATTATGAGAATTTAGAGGAACAGGGCAGACTTATCAAGTTGCCTTGTAATGTAGGAGATACAGTATATGCAATTGGATTTAATAATAATAAACCAATTATTTATGAATCGGTTGTATTAAGAATACTGATTACTGAAAAAGAAATTGTTTTTGATGTAAAAGTTGATGAATTTGGAATCAATTCGCAATTAAAACAATCTATGCTTGGCAAAACAGTATTTTTCACAAAATCCGAAGCTGAAGCAAAACTGAAAGAATTGAGAGGTAAAAATGAATAAACGAAAAGCAATACCTAAAAAAGTGAGACAATCTGTACATCTCATGTATAACGGACATTGTGCTTATTGTGGCACAGAAATAGATTACAAAGATATGCAGGTAGACCATGCAACACCGCTTAGGATAGGTGGAGCAGACGACATTTCAAATTACGTGCCAGCTTGTAGGAGTTGCAATCACTACAAAGCCACTTTAGATGTCGAGGGATTTCGAAAGTATCTTTCAGAAATACATAAAAGGCTTATGCGTGACAGCATACCTTATCAAGTGGCGGAGCGGTTTGGAATCGTTAAGCATGTGTCTGACGATGTAAAATTCTATTTCGAAGAATTGAGAGGTGGAGAAGATGAATAAAGAGCAGGTAAAAGAATTGGCAGAAATAAACGCTACTTATACATTCGTTAGAGCTGCAAAACAGTATGGCGAATTTACGGATGAATATGTCAGACATTTTTACAACAAGTTAGCTGAATTAAGAGGTGGGATTGATGATAACCACACTTGTAACTGCCAGCACAACAGCGATTTAAGAGATAATGAGCCTTGTCGCAGATGTGATAGCAAGCAGACAAATGCCGACAGGATAAGGAACATGTCGGATGAAGAGTTGCTTGATTTTATATGTTCAATAGAAACTTATGAAGAGGGTAGCGTTAAGACTATTAGGAACGGAATTGCAATGTGTTCGGTAACAGAAATAGAGAAATGGCTTCAATCAGAAGCAGAATAGGAGAAAATATGAAATACATAAGCAATGCAAAATATGGAGAGCCAGTTGAAACAGGAACTATCTACAGAGGTGACAACAAAAGATTATATATATGTGTTCACACACTATGCGGTTGCGGGGAAACATTATACATGAATTGTCAAACACTAGGTATTGTGGATAGAAAATTAAACAGTACATCTGTAATAGCTGCGATAAATGAAGCGCAATCATTAGTGAAGCGTGAGTTTGATTTACTTAGCAATGAACTTAATACCATATTGAATAGCAAGATAGAAATATCAAGGTATTAGAGCAATGCCGAACTTTTGCAATAATTAAGACAAAGAACTTGAAGTAAGGAAGTGATTAGTACGGCAGAACGAAGAATGTTCACAAAGAAGATAACAGAAAGTGATGCGTTTCTGGAAATGCCAAGCAGTACGCAGATGTTATACTTTCACTTTTGCATGAATGCGGACGATGACGGATTTGTGAACAACCCGAAGAAGATTCAACGGATGTGCGGTGCTTCTGACGATGATTTTAGACTGTTGATTGCCAAGTCATTTGTGTTGACATTCGACAGCGGAATAATCGTGATAAAACACTGGAAGATGCATAATTACATACAATCTGACCGATACGTGCCGACTGATTACGTTGAGGAAAAATCCATGTTGGGATTGAAAAAGAATAAGGCATACACGTTCGATGAATCTAAAATGGTTACAAGGTGCATACAGGATTCCAAGAAGAAAGAGAAAAAGACTTCTTATAATAGGAACAGCTTTAATTGTAAAGAACAGAACAATTACGATTATGACAAGATAGAGAAAGGCTTGGGAATAACATGAATGTGAATGATTTACCTGTTGGCACAGCTACAAATGTGATTACGTGTATAAGGTCGGAAAATGCAGAGGTTGTGAGCCAACCGAATGTACAGCATGGGCGGTCAGAAAGAGAGGAAAGCATGAGACGAACAAATCTTAGTGTTTATGGATTTATTGAAAGTTGGTGATGTTAATGGGTGTAATCGCAGACAAATTAAGAGATTTACAGAAAGCATACAAAGAAAATGACTATGCGGAATACGAACAAATACTTGATTTTGCCATTGAAATTGCAGAGACAGAAGAAAATAAATGCTGTGAATGGAAGATTGTTGATACACCACATGGAATGCCTATTTACAATACAGGATGTGGAAGAATAAGGCTTAGTTGTGCGACAGGCATTGATATTTACTGCAATGCTTGTGGCAGAAAAATAAAGATTGTTAATGATAAGAAAGCGAGTGAGAACAATGAGCAATAAGTTGCACAAAATACCACATTTTAACACTTATGATGATATAAGAGCTGAAATGCAAAAAGATTTACAGTACAGGCTTGAAAATAGAACAGATAAAACATCTCTTGGCAGACCTTTATATTATCGAATAAATGTACAGTTGATATTAACTCAGGAATGTCCTTATAACTGTCCGTTCTGCTTAGAGAGAAAGAACCCTATGCAGGGTGACAATGATTTTAAGGCACAGATTGAGTCATTAAAAAAGATACTGTCAGAACATCCCAATGCGAGACTTACAATTACAGGCGGTGAGCCGGGGCTATATCCTAACCACGTTTCAGAACTTATTGATACATACAAAAAGCACAGCAATAATGTGTTTTGTTCAATCAATACTTCTGGATATTCCAAGGATATTAACGGATTAGCGCATATAAATCTTTCATATAACGAATATGTACATAAAAATCCTAAAGATTTTCCAAATTGTACAGTACAGACTATTATCAAAAATCCGAATATAGATTACATTAAGGGTTTTATGAAAAAGGAAGCTGATAATTTTTCATTTAGATTTTTAAGTGGACTCGAAAAGAAAGATTATCCTGTAAAAATATGGAATGATTTACAGAACGACAAAGAGATTGATATATCAACTTTTAGAATTGGTGACTTTTTTGTGTACGTCACATTCAACTATAATGGCAAACACGCAAGATTGACATTAGGAGATATGTGGCAGCAGAGAAACAATGATTACAAAGATGGGTATTCAAATATTATTATTCATCCAGATGGAACTATTGGAACTAATTGGAGATAAGGAAGCGAGGAAAACAATGAAACTGATTGATGCAGATGCACTAAAGAAAGATTTAAAATCGGTTACTTTAAGTAATGGAACTTTAGTAAATACAAATGCAGTATTGTATTTACTAGAAGAATATCCGACGACTTATGATGTGGACAAGGTTGTGGAACAGTTGGAAGAACTAAAAAGAAGATGTGATATCGAGGAATTTGGGATTAGAGGAGTTATTTGCAAAGCAATCGAGATTGTGAAAGGCGGTGGAATGAATGACGGAGAATGAAGCAATCAAGGCAATAAAAGATAACAAGCCTACAAGCGGTTATTATATTTTGAACGAAGCATTAGATATGGCAATACAGGCACTTGAAACAGTACAGAAATACAAAGACCTTGAATCTGAACTATCTAAACGCAAGCTGACAATCGACCATATCAGAGAATACATGGAATTTGAGGACGAATGTGTGGAACAGGGATTTACTTTTAAATCCCTGTTGGAAGCAAGAGAGAAGCAGAGCAGAAAGAAGCCAATTTTAAGTATGTATGAAAAAGGTTGTATGGCTATTGATTATTCAGATGGGCATGGAGAAATAAAACAGACTGAAAGTAATTTCTGGCGTTGTCCTAAATGCAAATCGGTTGTTGGAGAAAGAATTATTGTACATGGCAGGATTCATGACCAGAGGAAAAAGAAGTATTGTGAAAATTGCGGTCAGAGAATCGACTGGGAGGGAATTAAAAATGAGTGATGCATGGAAAGCTGTACTGACGGTGATTGTTCTGATTGTTGGTATGGTGATTGAAAGCAGATGCGATAGTGAGTATTAGACTAAATAAGGATTTAGCGGAGGTAGAAGAATGGCGAAAATATCAAAGAAAACAATAGAAGAACTTGAGGATATTTTAAACAGAGGCTGTGACTATGCCGATACGCAGACGGTTGTGACAGAATGTGCAAACGAAGTGTTGAAAGAATCTGGGTGTGAATTATGCCAAGTAGATGATGCCACTATCGTAGATTGGGACGGAGACACGATTTGCACTGTTGAGGATTTTGTAAATGTATTCTGGGATAAAGCAGTAGTTGGTATCTTGAATGTGTTAAAAACACAGGAATAAGGATTTAGACAAGGAGTAAGACAACTATGAAATGGTGCAAAGTAATGAATATGTGGTGCTCCGATATGGACGAGGAAGATATTGACAATGTAGGCTGTGACGGTGAATGCGATAATTGTGATGATTGCGAAGATATTACATCCAATATAGGAGTACCACTTTGGTAAGAATTTGAGGTGAAAGTATGTGTACAATGGAATGGAAAGAAGTTAATCCAGAACAGGATAACTGGGAAAGGCAATTTGATATAGTCGCTTTTTATGGCAGCATTACAATAGGCAGTATTGTTTACTGTGGTAAAGAGATAGGATGGCAGTCAGTAATTGATGGTCATATGGAGTCAATGGAAGCAGAAACACTAGAAGATGCCAAGAGAGAAATGATTGATACATTAGATAATCATTGCATTGATCAAATCAATTACTACAAAGAATTGCAGGAAAGTCTCGATGAACTAAACTAAGGATTTAGCGGAGGAATGTAATATGTTTGGAACAATGTTTTGCCAATATGAAACACCATGTGGATGGTGTGTAAGGCTAAATAAAGAATGTACAGAGAAAAGAAGATGTAAACCTAAAAAAAGTATGGCTATAGCTGAAGAAAATGAGATTCTTTCAGAAGAGGCTAAAAAAGCAGGATGGAAATCTGGTGTTATGAACATCTAAACTGAGATTTAGTGAAGGAGTGAGCGCATATGGCAAAGTATAAAGGCGTTGTCAGAGAAATATATGAATATGAGATTGAAATTGAAGCCAAAGATGGCGGTGAAGCAATGGAATACTTAAAAGAAGTCTACAATGACGATGAAAAGAACGAGGGTATTTTTGTTGCTGATGCAAACAGTTTCTTAAGAGCGGAATTTTCTCTTAAAGTAAATTAAACTGAGATTTAGGAGATAATTTTATGGAATCAGAAAAACAGGATATTAATTGTAAGAAGTGTGGTAAATACATTCTGACAGAGCAGAGAGGTCAGGACGGAAAAATACGTTGCATTAAAGGCAGTTATCAAAATGGCGTTTATTATGGAAATGAGGATGCATTTTACTGTAATGAATGTGCAAAAAGTAAATAGGAGAGGAGTGAACTAATAAGTGCGTTTTTCAGAGCTTACAAGACCAGAACTTGAAAGCATCATTGAAAGCGCAAATTTTACAGAAGAAGAATTAATAGTGTTTAAAATGTTGACAAAAGGAAAGACTATTACAGAAATAGCACAAAAGACAAATGCGTGTAATCGCACAGTTAGCCGAAGAATTGAAAAAATAAAATCAAAAATAAATAGAATCGGAGGTTTGACTATATGACAGTTGTGCTTACACAGAATGGGAAAGAAATTAATCCAGAAGATGTAGTTTTGCCGTCAGAGGTTTTGAAACTGATTGCGGAACTGATTAATTGACGAAAAATTGATAATAGTGTAGAATGCGTCAGTAGTGAATATGGCGCATTCTTTTATATCTGATGGAGGAATGAGAATGGAATGTGTCGCATATATGCGTGTTTCTACAGAGAAACAGGCAGAAGAGGGAAACGGATTAGACAGCCAAAGGAGAGATATTGAAAACTATTGCAGAAAAAATGAACTGGTAATTACAGATTGGTACATTGATGATGGGTACACAGGCGCAAATATGGACAGACCAGAATTGCAACGGCTTGTATCAGACTGTGATCGTAAGCGTGTAGGCTATGTTGTTGCTTTCAAACTGGATAGAATATCACGTAGCATGGTGGACGGTATTTATCTGATTGAGCGTGTGTTTTTAAAGAACAATGTAGAATTTAAGTGTGTACATGACAGTATCAGCTATGATAATCCTATGGAGCAGGCTTATACACAGATGATGGCGGTATTTGCACAACTGGACAAGAATACAATGTTATTGCGCATGCGTGGTGGAATGTTGGAGCGTGTCAAGCAAGGCTACTGGATGGGCGGTGGTAATCTTCCATACTGCTATACATACAGCAAAGATACAGGAACACTTATACCAATTCCAGAACGCAAGGAACAGGCAAACAAAGCAATGGATTTATTCTTGCAAGGATATTCAGACGTAAAAATCCGTGATATGTTAGGATTTAAAAGCGAATTTGTTGTGAAGCAAGTACTCACAAGCCCTGTAAACATTGGAATGATACCGTATAAGGGGAATATCTATCAGGGATTGCATAAACCTATATTTAATAATGAAGTGTTTGAAAAAGCCCAACAATTCAGAGCAATAAGGAAAAACAAAAGGGCAAGTTGCCATAACATCCAAACTAACTTATTGACAGGTTTGTGCTATTGTGGAATCTGTGGATGCGCTATGAGGTATCAGAAGTGGACGCATGGAAAGCATAAGATTTACTGTTGTTCCAGGAACAAGGACTTGCATTATCTTCCTAACCACAATCCAAACTGTAATAACACCTTGGAATGGGCTTCGGATATTGAAAAAGCTGTAGAGGACGAAATACTTTTAATATCTGCTAATATATCAGAATATAAGCCAAGAGTAAAAGAATCTAAATTGGAAATATTGCAAGGACAATTAGAAAAAGAGCAGACTAAGCGTAAAAGGTTATATAACCTGTATGCAGAGGGCAATGATGATGTTATCAGCATGATTAAAGAAATTGAGAAAGTAATAGAAGATATCCGTAAGCAGATTAAAGAAGAATCCGCAATAGAAACAAATAAAACTAGACAAAATGTATTTAAGAACATAAAAAATCTTGCCGACATTTGGGAAGATATCGACAAGAAGCAGAAAAACACCTTACTAAAGAGTATAATTGAAAAAATAGTAATTAGCAATGGAAATATTGAGATAAAATTGAAAGATTTTTAGCACTACTATAATGCTATCCTATGGTATATATTTACTGCTAATATAGGTATATTAATTTAGCAGTAAAATAGTACCATACCTACGGCATGGGGTTAGTGCTAATGCGCATATTTACTACACTTTTGAGTCATTATAGTGGCAATTATTAGTCGCTATTAATGGCTCTTTTTGTTTTATGATAATTACAAAGGGAGGAATAACCCATGAATATTGAAACGGACGAAATCATAGAAAAGTTATGTGCTAGGGAAGATGTACAGGCGATACCGACAATCTATCAAGTAGCCATGACCCATGCGATACAGGAAGTATTAAAAGATGTTAATGAGAATATGCAATCAACAGGAACAGATTACTAAATACCTATCTTATGATGATACAAACATATTATATGAGACTGAAAAGTTGAAAAAGGAGAACCAATATGCAACCGTATGTGAATCCATATTACCTACAGCAGAACCAGCAGGGATATCCGCAGTATTATAACCCACTGGCACAGGTGCAAAACAGAGCAATAGATTATCAGCAGAATATACCAAACAATTACCAGCAGAATCAGATTGTACAGGGAATTAACGGGAAAATAATTTCGGAGATGAGTCAGATAACAGCAAATGATGTACCTATGGACGGTAGTGTTGCGTTTTTCCCAAAGCAAGACTTGTCAGAGGTGTACGCCAAGAGCTGGAATGCAGACGGTACAATCCGCACAGTTACTTATAAGCCTGTTTTGGATAATGAGCCTAAGACAGCACCCGGACCAGAAAAAATTAAGTGTGACCTATCGGAAGAATCCGCACAGAATATTATGAACAAGTTTGATGAAATATCTGACAGGCTAGGGCAGTTAGAAAAATCTTTGCAATCCCAAAGAAAAACTTCGCAGTCGCAGAGAAAGGATGAGTAAGTATGTTCAATTCAATGCAGTTAATGCAAATGATGCAAAGTGGAAACCCACAGCAGATTGTACAACAGCTTATGGGTAATAGTCAGTTAATGCAGAATCCAATAGCCAAGAATGCTATGCAGATGGCACAGAACGGAGACACCAAGAGCATTGAGCAGATGGCTAGGAATTTGTGCAAAGAAAAGGGATTGAATGCAGATAATGTATTTAATCAGATAAAAAGTAGATTTGGTAATTAATAGCATATCGGGCGGATTGCCCACCCGATAAAAATTATTTTCTACTTTTATATTGTGGATAATCATCATCTTTATATCGCCACATAAACCCTTTGTGAGTTTTTGCAAAACCATAGCAACAATTTAATACGGCATTTTTATTAAACAATCCGGTTTGCTTTATTTCTTTAATACCAGACCATTCTTTGATAAGAATATTGTTTGCATCATATTGAATTATTGGTCTTTCTCTATAATCGAAAAAATGGTTTTTGGCATATGGTTTTATATTTTTATTAAGATGCAATGCTTCTTTGGAAAATAAAATAGATAAATCATCGCAAGGAATGTTGTTTTTTGTAATCTTCTTATATCTTTGTTGCACAAGGTAGTATGGCACATTGTATATATTACACCATTCTTTCATAGGCTTTAAGATGCCATTTAATTCAATATAAACAGTGTTTGTTTTATTAATAGATTGCTCGGCAATCGTAGTCCATCTACAATTACTAGGTTCATAATTTCCATTTACATCTATCCGGTCGATGGTTAGCGTGTCGGAGTAGCCGTTTTTAATAGCCCAATTATAAAAAGTTGAAAAATTGTTTTTCCATTCCTCGCAAACAGTTATTCCTCTTTTGCCATAATGTTGATAGCTAGGTTCATTGGGGTTATTACATCTCCTGTTTATTGATTTCCAAATGTGATGTAATCGGGTTCCTGATTGACCGTGAACTTTTCTAAAATAGTTTTGTTTTTTGCAACCACAAGAGGTTTTATGCCCTGATGTTAATTCGTTTGTTTTTGCCGTGGTAATGTTTCCACAATCACATCGACATAGCCATCTTTTAGTTTTATTTGATGGATTTGTGTCAACGCATAAGACTTGTAACTTGCCAAATTTTTGGCTTGCTAAATCAATAGATTTACCCATAAAAATAACACCTGTCCTTTCAGTGTGAGATGTCCTATACCAGATAATGTACGGAAGCTGTTAGGACAAACAGCTTATCGGGAGCTACCCTATCCGTACAAATATATTATAACACTTTTTAATCAACTTTGATACTAATTCTTGCAAGATTATGTATATAAAAATGAATTATGGAGGTAAAAATTATGTTTGGTTCGAATTGCAACACAGCATCAGTTCCATTAGTAGCGAACATTGACGGAAACGGAAATGGCAACGGTAACTGGGCTGACGGTGGATGGCTTTGGTTTATAGTTGTAATTTTTGCAATTTTCGGTGGCTGGGGCGGTGGCTTCGGTGGCTGGGGAAATGGCAATAATGGTGGAGCGACACCATACTCAACAAGTGCAGTTACACAGGCTGACTTACAGAGAGGATTTGATAATCAGGCGGTTGTATCAAAACTTGATGGCATTACAAACGGAATTTGTGACGGATTTTATGCAGTGCAAAACGGCATGAATGGCATCAACACAAACATTTTGCAGACTGGATTCGGCATCCAGCAGGCGATCAACGCTGATACGGTTGCTAATATGCAGAATACAAATGCTTTGCAGGCACAGCTTGCTAACTGTTGCTGTGAAACCCGTGAAGCTATCCAGGGAATTAATTACAATTTAGCAACTAACACCTGTGCTTTACAGAACACAATGAACAGCAATACAAGAGACATTATCGACAGCCAGCAGGCAGGAACAAGAGCAATTCTTGACTTCCTGACAAATGACAAGATTGCAACCTTACAGGCAGAGAATAACGATTTACGAAGAGCTGCTTCACAGGATAGACAGAATGCTCTTCTGACTACAGCCATGAGCGCACAGACAAACCAGATTATTGATGCTGTAAGACCGACACCTGTACCAGCATTCCCTGCATCTAACCTCTACGGTTATGCATACAACGGCTGTGGATGCAATACAGGATGTGGATGTTAAGCAAAACTGAATAATTGAGTATATTAATTGGGGTTAACTCGATTATGTCTGCTAAGCAGTATTACTTTTGAATCAAAGGGCAGACTGTAATGTTTGCCCTTTTGCACATTGAAAACAGAATATTAAGTTGATGGATTTTTAAAGTCGTGGTACAATTTTCAAAAAGGAAAGGAGCGCCAAATGGTTATTTTCAGACAACATAGAGGTGGATTAGCTGAATCCCTAGAAACAGCAAGGGAATTTGAAAACTTTGATGATATGAAAAAATACATATATCAAATTCACAAAGATTTTTGCCAAAAGATAGGAGTAGCAAATGCACCATTTGAAATATCAGACATTGTAATTGACCATACTTCAAAAACAGAAGATGTGAGAACGAATTGGCACGATACAATGTATGTTTGTGTTAAACGATACGGAGATGAAGATTATATTGAAAAATACGGAACTCCACAATGTATAGGAATGTGTGCGACAGACTACAAAAATAAATAATGGATTTTCAAACCATCAACTAATATTCAGTTGGTGGTTTTTTATTTTATGAAAGAGAGGTAAAAATAATGGAAATTACAGCAATCGCATTACAAACGGTAGAAGCTGGACAGGATGTAGCTTTCACAGAAACAGCGGTAAACGGTACAAATTGCATTGTCCATAGACAGGGCAGTGGAATCATTAAATTAAGGGGAATCACAAACCAGTGCAGGGCAAGATATCTTGTGGGATATTCGGGCAATATACAGATACCGACAGGCGGTACAGTGGATGCCATATCACTTGCTATTTCTGTAGACGGAGAACCATTGCAGTCAACAAGAATGATAGTTACCCCTGCGGCTGTCGAGAACCTTTTCAACGTCAGCGCACAGGCATACATTGATGTTCCAAGGGGATGCTGTATCACAGTATCTGTTGAAAATACGTCTGCACAGACAATACAGGTGCAGAACAGCAACTTAATTGCAACAAGGGAAGCATAAGGGGGCGTATATTATGGATATCAAAAGAATGCATGATATGATCGAAAAACTGTCTGAATGTGCAAAGTCCGAATTTGACAAAGGCATTGAGAGTGTGAATACGGATGAAATGGGAAAAGTAACAGATATGCTTAAAGACCTTGCGGAAGCCATGTATTACCGTACATTGACAAACATCATGGAAGAATCTGACGTAGAAGATGCACTGGGAATGCTTGACCGCAGATTTTATGACGATTACCGTTATAAGACTACTGGCAGATATGCACCTAAAGGAAGAGGAAGTTACGTTGGCAGACGTGGTTATGAAGAACCGCCATATATGCACATGATGAACAGGGAAGATTTGCAGGACTGGGATTCCATGTCTGAACGTGAGCGTATGCGTGACCTTGACAGGGCATCGAGGGGACGTATGTACTATACTGAGACAGAACCCATGCGAAAAGACGGTGGTATGAGAGACAGCAGAGAGGGCAGGGCTGGCATGATGCGTAAAGGCTACATGGAGACAAAGGAAATGCACAAGGGCAGTACACCACAGGACAAGGAAGCCAATATGCACAGTCTGGAAGAATATCTGAAAGAACTGTCAGAGGATTTAACTGGTCTTTTGTCTGAAATGACACCAGAAGAGCGTCAAATGGCAAAGACAAAGATTACTACACTTGCGGCTAAGATGTAAGGAAATAGGCTAGGGCGAATAACTCTAGCCTTTTTGATTAGAACCTTGAAAATAAAATAATGGCTAAAAACTTTTGAAATAGTACTTGACTTTTGTTATGACAAGTTATATTATTATGTCATGACATAAAGGTAGGTGATGCAAGTGAATAAAAAGAAAGGTAGACCGACAGATAGCCCTAAAACTAACAGAGAAAGTTTTAGATTGTCTAATTCTGACATGGAAAAATTGAATTTCTGTGTTGATAAAACAGGGGAAAGCAAAACAGAAATTGTCAGAAAAGGAATTGATAAGGTCTACAATGAATTAAAAAAATAGAACGTTGGCACGACTGGAAATCTGTACAACGTTCTATCCAAGTGAGATATCTCTCATGTGAAATATTCTATCACATAAGGGAATCTCACACAAGTATTATTTTGAAAGTGAGGTTTTAATAATGGACAAATTTTTAGAAATCGTTTATGAAGGACAGTTTGAAGAAAGAAAAATGACAGACAAGTATATGGAATTTTTTAAGCCTACTCTTGATAAGCTAAAAGGAATTTTAAGCCATGAACTTTACGAGACAATAGAGCAAGAGTTTATTGACAATGCTGTTGATTCTAACAGATTTTATGCGGTTGAAGGTATGAAACTGGCTATTGGCATAATGGACGGAACTTATATTCCATTTGTTTAATGGGGGCGCATTTATGAATAAAGAAATCACAGTTAGCAACGAAGAATACACAATATCTACTTTAGATATTGCAGATATGATGGGAATGCAACATAAAAACCTTTTAAGAAAATTAGAGGGGAGAACAGAAAAAGGGAAACACATTAAGGGATATATAGAAATTTTAGACGAGCACCAAATGGAGCCGGTTGAATTTTTCATTTGGTTTCATGGAGGAATGTTTGAATAGGGGGAACTAATATGGCAGAACTTGTAAAGATTGAAAATACAGAAATGGCAATCAAAGAATATAACGGTATGAGAGTTGTCACTATGAAAGATATTGACAGGGTTCATCATAAAAAATCCGATACGGCAAAGAAGTCATTTCAAAAGCATAAGAGTCATTTTATACTTGGAACGGATTACTTTGAAATTACAAGAAAAGAGTTAGGGGAACGATATTCCCCCAACGAAAAAATAGTCGGAAATCCCAATATGAAAACATATCTCTTTACAGAAAGCGGATATCTCATGATAGTAAAAGTTTTTACGGATGATTTAGCATGGGAAGTACAGCGGCAACTGGTAAACTCTTACTTTGCGGTCAAGAATCAGATGGAAACAGCAGAACCAAAGATAGAGGATTGCAACTATCATGTCAGCATGACACCTGTGCCAAAGACACCTACATGGTATGCAAGGAATCAGCGCAGGATTGAAAGGATAGTCCAGGCAATACACGGTAAAAAATCACAGTTGTATCATAGAATCCTGTTGTTTGTTGGAGAAGAATACGACCTTGATGAAGCCGCCGCTATCTATGAACAGGAAAAGGGATATCCACCAAGATATTCCATGGACATGATTAGTTACTTCCCTGAATTATCAGAGTGCGCAGACAAATATTTGGAATGTGCCGAAAAATCCTTAAAGGAAAGTGGAAAATTATAATAGTGTAAAAGAAACCGCCAACCGTAAAAAGCTGGCGGTTTTTGGATAGGAGTTGATTTTATGTATTTTACGGTAAACGGTCAGACATGGAAATTAGCTTTTGTTCCTGCCAATAGCCAAGACTTACAGCGTAGTGACGGAGCGTACACATTTGGCGTTACAGACAACAACACTAAGACAGTATCAATCGCAAGCGGTATGTCTGCATACATGACAGAACGTGTAATCTGCCATGAACTAACTCATGTCATGTGCTTTTCGCATGATGTGTCTATACCTATAGATTTGGAAGAACGGTTGTGTAATTTCATGGCTGATTATGGGAAAGAGATAATATATCTGTTAGATGATTTGCTGGCAAAGTTGCGTACTAATGCAATTTGAGATTGATTTTTGCAAAGAAATTTCAAATTTCCACAGAAAAATGTTGAAAAAAGATGTGTACCTAAAAATCTCTATGAGAAAAAAATATTCTGAAACAAATTTGACCGCCCCTGGGGTACTTTTCTTACTGGGATTTTCAGAACGGTTTTGAAGCAAAATTTTGTTCTGATTTTCCGCAACATTCGGAAAAATTTTGATGCCCCCCTATGGTGTTTTTGGACTGGAAAAACCAGATCAGAAACGTGACCAACTTTATGTGCAATCTTTGGAAGATTTCGACCAAAAATTGATGCAAAACTTTATAATGCTAAAGTGCGTGTATCTGTTTGCTGTAAATCATAGTCACATAACAGATATACCAATATAACGCATTGTAAGCCACTGTAAGGAAGTTTAAAACTTACATGGCACACTTATAGCACGGATATAGTTATAAACACTCTACGCCTGTTTTATGTTCTTGTCAAGGTACGGTTACTGCATACGGTTACATGGACGTATAACGCACACATAGCCCTGTACGGTAACATGGAACTGGAAAAAGGATGGAAATTTCCCACCCTTTACCAAAACACTATATGATCATTTGCGACTTTGTAGTGAAACCAGTTTCCAGACTGGTATTTGATGCAAGTGTTGCCCCCTGCATCATCCCATACTTGCACGATATCCCCATAAATCCAGTTATCAAAAAGTGATTTATGGTACAAATAAAAGTCTTTTGCTGTCATTCGCCCACCTCCTTATATGGCAAAAGCCCCACTATTACATGGGGCTGTAGATTGACTTGTTACCGTATTTCTTACGTGATTCTATGCGATAGTTCAGGAAAGTATTACATTCTGCGAGCCACGCATACACGGCACTTTCTGTATAGCTTTTCCCAGGATTATCCTCATTAATCCACCAAAGGAAATTATCTATTGATTTTTCAAAATTGCGCTTATCTATATAGTTAATATCCAGACCAATATCAACTATATCTTCTCCCGCTTTTTCAATTCTGATAGCAGTATACACTGTATCATGGTTTTTCAACCATATGTTTTCATTTTCCACGCAATATACTGTCATGCCGTATGCGCTGTAAACTTCCTTTTCTTCATTTGCTAATAATACGCCCATTTTTTATCCTCCTTAAATATTCTTTTTCTTACCCCAGTAATTTATAAAATCGTTCTAAATATTTATCTTGTATTCTTTACGACTGCTATAGTCGTATTTTGTGCCTAGTTCGCAGGCATCCGAATAATATACAGAATATCCGCTGTTTTCTAATTCCTGTATAACACTTGGGTTTATTAGTTTCGACTATTCGCATTTAGTAAATAAATACAGCGGTATAAAATCCACGACATTCTGTAACGTGATTTTTACACAATTTTCTAATCTCGTTTATCTTCGTGTGCGTCTCCTTAGTTGGGTACTGTCCTTCGTAGTCTGTGCTTATACGCAATGCTGGAACGTTTTCACCGGATCCGTTGCGGTTGTAAACAGTAATTAATTCTGCATCATATCCACATCCAGATAACTTTTTCTGCAATCTCTTTAATTTTTCCATGTTCAAAACCTCTCTTTCGTTTTCTGGTCTGCCATCATCAGAGCCGGGAGACCATCCCACGGCTGACGCTCCAAAATCGGAGCGTTTCGGCTATTCGCAAATTCTGCGGAAAATTTCAATTGTGAGTTCTGCGGC
>ULVL01045541.1_pt1 | contig 55439 bp, 50 predicted proteins | sample 1959381 | NCBI WGS metagenome assembly ULVL01 (sample SAMEA4835785, study PRJEB28245) | human gut metagenome | biome: gut microbiome; material: fecal sample | place: Denmark | collected 2008
ACAGAACAATAGCCTTGTTGCTTCTTTACAATTCTTATATTTATTGTGCCGACGGAAAATTTTGTATCACCACAATGCATATGAATTATTCACTCTTCACTCTTCGTTCTTCACTTAATTTGTCATATCCGCCATAACATTATCCTTGCTGTTTCTCTACAACGATTCCCTACAAAGAATTTCCAATCACCACAAAGCATTTCATAATTGGCTTGCACCGAACTTCAATCCCCAATTTTCACTTCCAAATTCCCAATTCTCACTTCTCAATTTTCAATTATCCCCCCTTTTATCCCCCCAAGGAACACAATAGCAAAAAGTGCTGAAACGTCAAAAAAGTGCTGAAACGTCAAAAATAAAACTGCTAAAACGACAAAAATATGCGATTTTGACAATTAAAACATTTTTTATTAAAAAAAATTATTGAAACATGAATATTTTTACTTACTTTATACACCGAAAATCTAATGCGTATAATCCAGAAATATATAAAGTATGAGCAAAAAAACATTATTATTGACACTTTTTCTATTCATTACGGCAGCGTTTTCGCCTGTTGCAGCACAGGGCAACTCCGGGGCCGACACGGTTTACACGTTCCGCTTCTTGCCTCAGAAGGATATGTTCTATGTGCCTATGTATGACAACGAAAACGAACTGGCGCGCCTGCTCGACTGCATCGACCGGCTCATGCCTGGAATAACCGACGGCACAGTGCCTGTCTATGTCGACGGATACTGTAGCTCCATGGGCAGCGAAAAAGAAAACCTCGCCACAGCTGCCATACGTTCAAACCGTGTGAAGTCAGAACTTATAATAAGGAGAAACCTTACTGAAGACTGCTTCGTCACAGCCAACCATCCCACTGACGGCGACTATGTGGTGGTGAGAGTGAAGGCCCCCACCAACCTCCCCCGTGTGGATGAGGCTAAGGATGGCAAAGCTTCAGATAATATGAATGGCACAGTCTTAGGCAATATGGATAGCAAGGCTTCAAACAATATGGATAGCAAAGCCTCAGACAACTCCCAAGCGGAATCAGACGGCTTGAGCCTCCCCCGCACGGGAAATATAAGAGGGGGCTTCGCTTTCCGCTTCAACCTGCTGCGCTGGGCCACGCTTACGCCCGACCTCGGCATCGAGTGGCGCATCAGCCCGTCGTGGGGCTTACTGGTCAACGGCTCATGGACATCATGGAGCTGGAACGACAAAGACCGCCGCTACGCTCTGTGGGAGGTTATGCCCGAGGTGCGCTATTATATAGGCAGCAGCAAGGCATGGTATCTGGGCGCTATGTTCAAGACGGGCGAGTTCAACTATAAGCTCTCCGAAACGGGCCGTCAGGGCGACCTGATTGGCGGCGGACTCACCGCCGGCTACCAGCTGCGGCTCGGCAAGGCTCTGGCTCTCGACTTCGGCATCGGTCTGGGCTATCTTAACGCCGACTTTGAGAAATATGAAGTCATCGACGGTGTGCGCGTGCGCCGCGGCAACGAGACAAAAGACTGGTGGGGACCCATCAATGCCGGTGTGACATTGGTATGGAAGATGAGATAATTATAAATTAAGAATTAAGAATTGAGAATTATGAATTAAAAATTAAATATTTCTTATGAAAAAGATATATACAATCATATATGGGGCGTATAACGAAGCGGTTTTTCAATGGTGACGGGCAAAACGGCGAAAGTTGTTTGTTTATAGGCAGTTACAAGCGGAGGTCTGAAAGGGGCAAATAATTCGAAGCGGTTTTTCTGCTTTACATTGGCTTACATCTGCTTTACATTTCATGAGGTATCGTAGTTTATTCCGGCTTCATATCTTTACATCGAGGTTCAAATACTGCTTTAATTGGGCTTCAGACGTGGTTTTCATGGCCTGTGTCCGCGTCATCAGGGCTGCTATGGCTTATTTATCGATGCGGATGACTCGACGGCTTTGTGGCCGTTTTTTGTGGCTTTACTTCATTTTGTATCATTGATTTTCTTCCAAATAATAATTATTTGGTATATTTGCAGTCGTAAAACATACGATATGGCAAAGGTTATTCATGTGCATTTACTGCATAATATTGACGGATTGAGGCGGAAGGACTGGTATTTCAGCTCCATTTCGGCCGTTTATACGGTTCTGACGGCTGAACAAGTAGGAGCTACAAAGAACTACCTACTACACGCAGGGCTGTCCGGAAACGGCACGGTATGTACTAAAAAGGCCATTATAAAGCAGTCTGCGCTCATATCGGGCGGCAGACGGGATAAGGATTAGGACAACAATATAACGCCGTTAGAAAAGTTTTCGGGCGTTATTTCCATGAATGCTGACGAGGGGGCGCGATGCCCCCTTTTTTTGTGTCCGTTTTGATTTAGGGTTACAATTAGGGTTACTGTTTAGGGTTACAACTTTACAAAGTTTAGGGTTACATTTAGGGTTACAAAACCGCTTTTTTGAGTGTACGCCCGAAATAGGAAACCCGACAAAGTATGCAAGCAAGTGCCGTTTTTCCACGTTTTCGGCGAGGAAAAACGACACTTTTATTGTGATTATTCCTTATTATATAAGCGTGAATGTACTTGACAGACAGTGCTTTCCGTGAGTTTTCAGGTGTAAAAGGCTTAAAGTCGGGTGTGCGTGCGCCTTTGTGCGCCCATTGCGTATATATATGCGGCCTGTGCTGGATGTCATTCGAGACTGACAGCCCCCACTACGAGCGCGATGCCAGTTATTTCTTCGATAGGGATGTCGAAGGGCGGATAATCCTTGTTGTCGGATATGGCTGTGAGGCATCCCTCGTGCTTGCTTGGCATAAGACGTTTCACGAGAATGCCTTGCTCACGTGTAGCGATGACGTGGCATTTATTCCATTGCAGGAACTTTCGGTCGTGTAGTATTGTGCAGGCGATAACGTCGCCGGGATTGAAATGTGGGTACATGGAAAGCCCGGAAACTTCAATCATGAAGTCCACGCGGCAAAATCGGAACTTGGGGATGACATAATACTCTTTCACGTCCTTTTCTGCTATGGAGAAGTATTCGTTGCCAAAGCCTGCAACAGCGGTTTCTGTTACGAGCGGTATTGGTTTTACCTTGCTCTTTTCAGTTATTTCGGCAAGCGGTATGGCTTCTTGTCTGTCCTCTGGAACTTTGTTTTCTATATGTTCCCTGCCTTTTGAAAAAACTGTGGTTACTGCTTTTTCTTCATTGTCAGGGTCGTCACCTGGTGTCGCAGACCAAACAAGTTTTTTGCGAATATTAATCACATCTTTAAAAGGGTCTTTATCCGTACCGAAAAGCATCCATTCTGCAGAGATATTTGCATTTGCGCACACTTTTTCAAGTACGTCATAAGATGGTTTTCCTTTTCTTGAGCCAACAATATTTTCTACGACCGTAGGGCTTATGCCAACATTTTTAGCAAAAGCTCTTTTATTGCCATTGAACAATATCTTAATTATTATTTCAAATCGTTCATTTATTGTCATAAGTAAAAATATTCTATTTTGCGTATATTTTATACGCATTTATTTTGTTTATTCGCAAAAGCGTATTATCTTTGCAGCGTGTTCAATAATTAAACAGCGGCCAAAGATAATGAAAAAGGCCGAGATTAACGAATTTTCAAGATTAAAGAATATGAACGACGAGATTATCAAAGAGTGGAAAACGCAAAGTTACAGGACGAGGATAGCTTCATACCTCATCCTTCACAACGTGAGCTTTTCTTTCAGCGAGGAGGACGGCATAGTGTTTACGGCCCCGGCGTCATACGTGGAGAATATGAAGCGCAGCCTTGTCACGTCGTTCGGCTGCAAGAAGTGGCCGGTGATAGAGGAGTATAAATGACAAGAGGATTGGTTGCAGGTAGGCAAGGCCTCGGATGGCAGCCCGGAAAGACGGGCAAAGGGCGGCACGGATTGCGCGGCCGGAAAGTTGGTAAAGCGAGACATGAAAGCGACGACAGCCGCCGGGGTTCGACTCCCCGCGCCCCACGAAGCAATAAAGAGTTACGAATTAAAAATTAAGAATTATGGCAAAGAGACAGGACAACGAAAAGTTGAGGGAACAGTGGTGTCACAAGCTGATGACGCTCGTGGGCTGCGTGACGCACACGCAAGTGGTTGCCGATCAGGCGATAGGGCTGGCCAACAGGTTCATGAAATACGACGAGATGGACGACAGTGACGCCGTGCGCACGGTGGAAAACCTGTCGTGCGTGTGCGAGGAGGCGATGCAGGTGATATGCAAGGAGCTGGCCAAAGGCACAAGGTTTCAGGAGACACCCTGCAAGGCGGCTGAGAATATGGTGAAAGAACTTTAACTAAACGTGATTATAGCATTATGGAAACAATCAGCGTAAAAGATTTATTGAAAGTGATGGACGTGAATACTTACTGGCGGTTAAGAAATGCAGGCAGGCTGAATATGGCTCGTGTAGCTCCAAATGCGGCAGTATACGTGGAAAGCATACCTATTCGCTTTCGTCGAACAATGGGCGGACACCGTCAGAATAGTAAAGGATAGCGTACTGATGATATAAGGCGAAAAATTTGACAACTGATGAGAATTCATTTGAAAACAGTTCGTCTCTCGGATAAGTGATTTTGATAGAAAGCCACCGGTCTTCCTGATTGAACATTTCAAGCTCGAATATAAATCCGAAAGCGGCTGCAAGATTCTTAGCTGTTTCTATTTCATCATCAGCCGTAGGTTCATCAAGGTATTTACCCAACCGGACAGTCCGGCTGTTGTACATTTCATCATTATTCATAGTGTTTAAATTTTTAATTTTCGCCAAAGATAACAACAAAAAAGCATATATACAAATGAGCAGACAGATTTTAACAGACAAGGAGACAAAGCATTTCCTGATGAGGACATTCAAGTGTACACAACAGGCCGTATGGCAGGCTCTGACGTTCAAGCGCGACAGCGACCAGGCGAAGAGGATAAGGACGCTGGCGTTGAAGCGCGGCGGCAAATTGGTAGACGGTTACGTGCCTGAATGTGACACTGTTTTCAATGAGGCAGACCAAACGATGGTGCAAACTTTCGGGCCGAGGGTGAAGATGGTGTACGACCGCGTGACGGGCGAGACCAGGGTGTATGTTGACGGCGAGTGCAGGGCGAGCCACGCCGGGCTGGACGTGCCGGAGTTCATGCAGCTTCAGGGCGAGGTGCAGCTGATGGCGGCGGCGTTATAAGGCAATGAGCGATGGAGTATTATGGAAAGATACTGTGCATATCCCACCACGACCTGACGTATGACGACCGCCCCGTGATAAGGGACGGCATGGCCGACTACAGCAGGAGCAGGGCGTTGAAGGGCACGCACCCGTCGATGCTTTCCGAAGAAGAGCTTGCCCCTGTGATGTCGGATGCCAACTATAAGCAATTGGCGGCAAGGGAGCAAATCAACATTGTACGCCAGGGCAAGGGGAAAGGCAATTACGCGCTTGTGGAGATAGCGACGATGCCCCTGCGCTTTCAAGAGAAGATAAAGTTAAAATACGGAGACATGAAAGAGGACATTCTGAAAAACTGGTTCGGCAGCCACTACCGCGTCGACGCGAAGGCGAGGGAGTTCTACACGAAGTTCCGCTTCGAGAACGGCGACGCGCTGCCGCCGGAGCACATACAGGAGTACACGGTGAACGCATCGGTGATAGAGGCCGTACTGGCCGTGATGGAGGACACGGTGCTTATGCGCAAGGCGATGAAGGGCGGCCCGGTGAACTGGGGCGAGATGGCCGGGGCTATCAGCTACTACCAGACGGAGTTCGGGCACACGCTGCCGATGAGCGCCAACCGCTTCAAGCGCAAGGTTAGCGAGTTCCGGACGAAAGGTTACGAGAGTCTTATAAGCGGAAAGTTCATGAACCAGAACCGGCGGAAGGTGACATACGGTATTGAAAGACTGCTGCTCGCCATCGACGGCCAGCCCGAGCAGCCGTTCAACACCACTGTGTGGGAGCAGTACAACATGTTCGTGCAAGGCGACCTTGAGCTGTACGACCCGGAGACGGGCGAGGTGCTCGATCCTGCGGACTTCACCGACAAGGACGGCAACCCGATAGTGCTAAGCCCGGCGACTGTGGCCAACTACCTGAACAACCCGAAAAACAAGGCCCTGCGTGCCAAACTGCACATGAGCCAGTGGGACTTCAATAATGCTTACCGTCCGTACCATCTACGCCACGTGGGGGAATATTCACTGAGCAAGATTTCGCTCGATGACCGCGACCTGCCGCGCCCTATGAAGGACGGCAACAGGGTGAAAGCCTACTACGCCTACGACGTTGTGAGCGGAGCCGTGGTGGGTTACGCCTACAACCGTTTGAAAACAGCGGAGCTGTTCCTTGACTGTATGAGGAACATGTTTCAAACCCTTGACCGAAACGGTATGTATATCCCTGCTGAATTAGAGGTGGAGCATCACTTAGTCAGTGACTTTGCAGATGGACTGATGCAGGCTGGCGAGGTTTTTCCATTGATACGCTGGTGTAACCCTGGCAACTCACGTGAGAAACGCGCAGAACATTTCAACCGTGCGAAAAAGTACGGCGTGGAGAAACGCACGCAGGTTGGAATCGGACGATGGTACGCCAGGCTTGAGGCCAACCGTCCGAAGGAGGAGAAGGTGTACGACGAAAAAAACAACACATACAAGGTGAAGAGTTACACCTACGACGAGCTTGTGGCCGACGACATACGCGCCATAAACGAGTACAACGGCCAGCTGCACCCGAACCAGAAGAAGTACCCCGGCATGACACGCTGGGACGTGCTATGCGCACGCCAGAACCCGAACCTCGCACCCTGGGACAAGGCCTTTCTTTACCGATACATCGGTTTCCGCACGGAAACGACCATACACAACAACTGCTACCTGACGGTGCAGTACAACAACTTCGTGCTGCCCGATCCTGAAACCATAGCCAGGTTGGAGCCGAGGAACTACAAGGTGGAAGCCTATTATTTGCCCGACGCGGACGGAAACATCAGCGAGGTGTACATCTACCAGCACGGGCGGTATCTCGCCACCTGCAAGCCTGTAACGCGCTACAACGAGGCGACGGCCGAGCAGACCGAAGCCGACAGGGCCGCCTACACCGAACAGGCGAAATACGTGGCCAAGTTCGACAAGATGATGAAAGACGGCAAGATAAGGAAGGTCGGCATAATGAAGAAAGCGGAGACAAAGGAGATTGCGGACATCAAGGCTGAGGCGGTGGAGATGAAGCCACACACCGTGGAGGATGATTATTCCGCATACCTGGACGTGGCACATTATGAGGCAGAGGCAGTGGCGAAAATCTAATGGCATTAAAACGACATTAAAACAGCATAATCATGGAAATAACGAACGAAGTTAAACAGCGGATTGCAGGGGCGATAGCCTCCGACCGCGAGAACTATCCCAGCGACAACCGCCACGCGACGGCGCTGGGCATAGCGGCAAGTGTGTACAACGCTATCAAGAAAGGGAACTATGAAAAACAGGTGAGCGACGCCAACTGGGTGGGCATAGCCCGTAGGCTTGGCGTGCAGCTGAGGACGGAAATGCCGTGGACGGCGGCCAAGACCCCGACCTACGTGTTCATCAGCAAGCAGCTGGAGGCGTGCCAGGACAGCGGTCTGAGTGCCATTCTGTGCGACATGCCGAACATTGGCAAGACGTTCACGGCAAGGGCCTACGTGAAACAGCACAGGAACGCCGTGTACGTGGACTGCTCGCAGGTGAAGACGAAGCTGAAGCTGATACGGTACATCGCCAAGGAGTTCGGCGTTGGCAGCTACGGACGCTACTCAGACGTGTACGAAGACCTCGTGGCCTACCTGCGCACGATAGACACTCCGCTTGTAGTGCTGGACGAGGCGGGGGATTTGCAATATGAAGCCTTCCTCGAGCTGAAGGCCCTGTGGAACGCCACAGAACGCTGCTGCGCATGGTACATGATGGGCGCGGACGGCCTTAAGGAGAAAATCAACCGCGCCATCGAGGGCAAGAAGGTGGGTTATACCGAGATGTTGAGCCGTTACGGCGACACGTACAGCAAGGTAACACCCGACGACGCGAAAGAGCGCGAGAAGTTCCTGAAGGCGCAGGCCGCCATCGTGGCCAAGGTGAACGCCCCGGAAGGCTCGGACATCGCCCGGATAGTGAACGCCACGGGCGGAGGCCTGCGCAGGGTATATACGGAAATAGAGAAAATGAGGAGGACGCAGGCATGAGGTTGAAAAGGGCGTACAGCCCCAAAGAGGTGCTGAACATGAAGATACCGCGCTACGAGTTCACGGGCCCGTGGTTGGCATCCATCGGGCGACCGGCGCGGAGCGGGGTCTGGATAGTCTGGGGCGCGAGTGGCAACGGCAAGAGCTCTTTTGTGATGCAGCTGGCCAAGTACCTCTGCTCTTTCGGCAAGGTGATATACGACAGTCTGGAGGAAAGCACCGGGCTTTCCTTCCAGATGTCGCTGAAGCGGCACAAGATGGACGAAGTACGCAAACGGCTTGTCATCCTCGACCGAGAGTCGATGGAGCAGCTGGAGGAACGTCTGAAACGCAGGGGCAGCCCGGGCGTGGTGATAATAGACAGCTTCCAGTACAGCGGCCTGAGCTATCCTGAATACAAAGCCTTCAAGGAGCGCCATCCGAAAAAGCTGTTCATCTTCATCAGCCACGCCGAGGGCATGCACCCGAAAGGCAGGACGGCACGTGCCGTAGAATATGATGCTGACGTGAAAATCATGGTGAGCTGCTTCAAGGCATGGTGCAAGAGCCGTTTCATGGAACATCCGGGCGAGCCCTACGTGATATGGGAGGATGGGGCATCCAAGGCTTTGACAGATGATAAACTGCAAGATAATGAAATGAGAGAATAAGCTGTAAAAACTGGGAACGGTACGCCTTGAGTGCAATTACGCGGAGGTTGTATCCGAAAGTTACAGTAGGTGGTAGATTAAAAAATCAAGAAAAGAGATGAATAAAAGAGTGTACATCAGCGGTGCCATAGCGCACCATGACATCAATGAGCGCAAGAGGGCGTTCGCCGATGCGGAAAAACTATTGAAGAGGATGGGGTTCGAGCCGGTCAACCCGTTCAGGAACGGATTGCCGGAAGAAGCGCACTGGATGGAGCACATGAGGGCGGACATCGCCCTGCTGCTCGGATGCGATTATATCTATATGCTGAGGAACTGGGAATTGAGCAAAGGCGCGAAACTTGAGCTTGACGTGGCCAGTTCTTGTGGCATAAAAGTATTGTTTGAAATTACATTATTAAGTTAAGGAGGGGAAAAATGAAAAAGACGTTTGAAAGAGCGGCAGCTTGGCTGCGCGGAATGCGCAGGAGGCGCGCCGAAAGAAGAAAAGCGGCGGCCGAGTGCCGCATGTTGATGGACGCAAGGCGTGCGGTACAGGTGCGTGAGTTCGGCGGCGAGGTGTTCGTCTGTATGGACGGCGTGCCGATGCTGCCGGTTGACGGCCTGAAATGGGACCTGCCCACCGTGCTCGACGTGTCGAGGGAGGCATACATAAAGTACAGGAAGGAGGAGTGCGGCGATGGGCGTTGACAATTATGCCAGGTTCTACGCCTTGCTTGGCAAGCTGCCTGGCGCGGACAAGGAGACGCTGGTGCTGCAGTTTACGAACGGACGGACAACGCACCTTCACCTGATGACGGCTACCGAGTACGGCAGCATGTGCAACGAGATGGAGCGCGTGGCCGGGTACGACAAGCGGCGCGAGGCGTGGCGGCAGGAGATGCGGCGTAAGCGGAGCGCAGTGCTTCACCAGATGCAGCTGCTGGGTGTCGATACGGCCGACTGGGGAAAGGTTGACAAATTCTGTCAAGACAAGCGCATAGCCGGCATGGCATTCCGGGAGATTGACGGAAACGGGCTGGACGCGCTGCTGACGAAGCTCCATGCCATAAGGAGAAAGAGAGGCCAAATCAAAAACGAGGGAAAATGACAAACAGGGAAATAGTCAGTGGAATAATGTCCCACATACGCGAGGTTACTAAAGACCTGAGCGAAGAGCAATACGCAGAGGTGCTTGAAAGCCTTTGGTTCGAGATAGAAGACGAACGTTCGCAGTGCAACTGGAACGAGACAGAGTGTTAAACATATAAAACCAGACAAAATGGAACAGAACATCAGTCAAGTGGACATAAAGTCCCTTAGCAAGGAACAAAGGGCGGAGCTGCTGGCCCGGTTGCAGCAGGAGGAGAAGGACGACCGCATAGCGCGCAGGGATGCCTACGAAGCGTTGCGCGGCGAGTTCATGCACGCGGTGAGGGGCAAGGCGGAAGCCCTCACTGAGGACGTCACCGGCTTCAAGAAATGGCTCGAGGGCGAGACGGACAGCTTCACGGCCGTCATGAAGGAGTACGGGCAGGTGAAGAGCGGCGAGCAGATGAGCTACACAATCGTTGACGGCGACTTCAAATTGGAGGTGAAGAGCAATAAAGTGAAAGGCTTTGACGAGCGCGCGGACATGGCTGCCGAACGTCTCATAGACTATCTGAAGCGCTACATGCAGCGTAGCGACAAGGGCGCGGACGACCCGATGTACCAGATGGCGATGACGCTTCTGGAGCGCAACAAGATGGGCGACCTGGACTACAAGAGCATATCGAAGCTGTACGAGCTGGAGGACAAATTCGACGGTGAGTACGCCGACATCATGCGACTGTTCAAAGAGGCTAACGTCGTGCAGCGCAACGCGCGGAACTTCTACTTTTGGAAGCGTAACCCAGAAAACGGCGTATGGACGCGGATTGAGCCGAGCTTTTGCCGGCTGTGAGGCGTAAAAGGAATAAAAAGCCGCTGAAACACAATCGTTTCAGCGGTTTTTTGTTATCTTTGCATATCAATGAGCAAGGGAAGGAACAAAGAGCTTATAAGACTTCGTGACGAAGCGTTGTGCCGACGGTATTATTACTGGACGGAAAAGCAGCGTCTGCGTTTTGATGATGCGCTGCGCGTATTGTCAGAGCGCGAGTTCTTCATATCCGAGGAACGCATCATGGCCATCATAAGGCGCAAGACGCGCGACGGTTCGGCAAGACAGGTGAAACCTTTGCCGAAAGTGAGGAAGCCGAGGCTGACGGCTGCGCAGCTGGAGTTGTTCCCCACGTTGTAACGTTGCTCATTCTTCCATTGCCGACTCGTCGTGTAGTGTGAACGAGAAGGTGAACTCGTAGACTTTTATATATCCAGGCAGCGCATAGTCGCGGCTTTTCTCCCTGACAAGTGGGGATGTGTTTTCCGAACATTCAAAACATTGCAGTGTCTTGTACAGTTTGTTTGCCATTTGCTGCCGCTCCTTCGCCTTGTCGTATGTACCCGATGAATAATGCGTGTCGTCGTAGCAGTCGATGGCAAGGCGCACAATGATGCGTGAATCGCTGTTTTGCGCCCCATAGCCGAGGTCGTGCCAGTCGGAATCGGCATTGCCGATGAGTACGCACGGGAACGTCACCGGGTAATGGTCTTCGTTGGCGCCCATTTCAAGCTGGCCGTAGTCCTCGTCGATTAGCGAGAGTTCCGGCATTTCACGGGCGATTTGCTCCATGATGTTGATAAAAACTTCTTCCATGATTTTTAAGTTTTGATGATTAACTGCTTAAAATATTCCGTATTTCCTTTTCTATCCGCTCGTTTATTTTCTCGGTGAGTTCCTTGCTCTCGCCGAGGAACTGACGCTGTGGGATGCGGATGTCGAGCTTCTTTTTCTTTGTGAGGGCAAGATTTTTCCAGAATGATGCTTGCGGGTTGGCCGTTTGCCCCACGGCGGCACCCTTGCGGCCATTCTTTTGCTTCGTGGCAACCTTTCTCGCCTTGCCCGACGCCTTGTAGAACTTTGCCCATGCGAAGCGCCTCATGCGTTCCGTTACAGTGACAGAGACAGAGCCGCCCCAGTTGTGCAGAGGGGCATAGACGACATCGTTTGCCACCTTCACGCGGTAGTCGGACGGAATGTACTTGATGGAATTGAAAAGATGGTTGCGGCCTGAAAGCAGCGTGCCGTACTGACTTGCGGCGTCGGTTCCGCCGGACGAGAGCCTTTTGGCCTTCGGCCACGGGTGCAGGCCGCCATTGACGAAGCCGCCCCTGCGGAAGTTGTCCTGGAAATGGTCTTTGGCCATGCGCCCGGCGATGACGGGCATACGGCGGCGCATCATGTCGTCAAGCTCCTTGCGCTTGCGTTCAACCTGTCTTGCGAAATCTTTTATATTCATATCATGCAATTATTCAAGAATAATTTGTAAATTTGCAGCGGAGGCGTATAAACTGCCTTATGTGCTTATGAACATACCTGTACAAGTAAAAGACGAAGCCCGTGAGCTTATAGAGCAATACGGCGATACTTTCGAGTACCTCGGTGACTACGAAGGGCGGGAAGCCTATATGTTCAAGTTCCCGGAGGACTCATGCACGGGTTATCCTTTTGTCTACTTGTATGACGGGAAAACAGCCACAGAAGTCAGCGGCCCATTGTCTCTCGACATAATCGGTTCACTTGTCGAAGATGTCGAGGAAAGCGGTGTCGAATAGCTTGTTGTCAATCCTCATTATGCCTCTGCAGCCATGTGAGTTGGCGGCACCTTCGTCACACAGATACTTGACGTCTTTCCACTCCATGCCAGAACCTTCGGAGTTGTCACTTTGCGGTTCAATGTAACGCAACTCCCCATTTTTGAACCTTTGAAGTATCGTGGCATGACCGCCACCGCCTTTCCACCCGATAGACAATTCGTAGACACCTTCATCTTTGCAGACTTCATTGAAGAATTCCATGTACCGCTTTGAAGTCATCTTCAGGTAGTTCTTGCTCCTAAGCCAGTCGTTTATACTTGTATGTTGCGCCGGCGTTCCGTCGGCATTCTTCCAAACTTCAAAAGCGCGCCCCCTGCTCAAGTATTCAAGTTTGCTTCCGGGCGTATTGCCCTTAGCGGTAATGTCGAACCCCCTAAGCCTGAGCGCGTATGCAGGTGCGCAAGTCTGGCAGTTGATGTCATACGGGCGGTCCCTTTTCTTGTCGTATTTTTTATTCTTGCTGTATTTGTGACCCCTCTTGTCGTGATACAGCCCATTTTCGTCCAAGACGAAATCATCCACGTGTTTAGGATTGGCGTTTTGTTTGTCCGCCTCGTCAACGTCCATAGGCTTGCCCTTTGTGATTTTTATGTTTTTTTCTATGTCTATGCAGTTTCTTGCAATAGCCATCTTTTCATCATCCGTGAGATTGTCGGGCATTTCCGCGATTATTTCATCAATACGGGCCATCAGTTTGTCAACAGCCTTTTTCGCCCCTTTGTGCGCATTTGCCTGATAAGGATGGTTGTCAGAGAACAGCTTGGCGTCCTTGCCTGGATTATTTTCAAGCCCCGGCTGCGGCTTGTATCCGTCACCTGAGCCGGGAACAGGCGTCACGGGGTCGTCAGTAGATGACAATCCGCACTTGCAGTTCCAGCGGTCGCCGGGGCGGTGTTCGTTCCAGAACGGGTCATCGACGGGACGCACGGTGTTCCAGAACACACGGTGGTCCTCGCCGGGATGTACAGAAGTTGACGGCATCCAACGCAGATTGGGCAGTACGTCCTTCTCGCGCTCGAACTGCTGCCAGTCAGCGGCAAGGTGCGCACGGAGTATGGCGGTGTCGTATTCCGTGCGCAGCCATGCACCGCACTGGTGGGAGGCGATGGGCAAGACCTCGCTCCTCCACTGCTCGAACGGCTTTAGATTGCCGTTTGAATCCAGCAGCAGGCGTGCCATGTCGTTCTGCAAGCGATGGACCTTGAACGCTGAGAACACAGCATTGTTGCGCAGTATTGCGGCACGGAAATCGTCGTCGGGGTCAGTGGCCTTTGACTCGGCAAAGCCTTTTTTCACGGCCTCGTTCATTTTATCCCATATTCCGCCGAACAGGTTTATTTCGATGTCAGTGGCCGGATGGAAATCCTTGCTGTAAATGTTCAGCAAAGCGCGGCGCAGGAGTTCGTCGGAAAACTCGATACCTGTCGAAACCTCACCTTCGTCCGCCCCGTAAAGCCTGTTGACTACCAGTCTAAATCCGCCCCGCCGCGCGACGGGGCCTTTGCGAAAAAACCTGCAAGCCAGCTACGGAACGACTTTTTCTGTTTAGGTGAAGGTTCGGGCTCTTCACCATCGCTGCCGTTTTTGGCTTCATTCTCCGGCTTGGCTATTTGAGCGGCGGCATTTTCCTTCCTTAAACGCTCTTCCTCACGCGCTTTCTTCATACGTTCATAGTCGGCAGGCTTTTCAATGCCAAATTCTTCATATAGGTAATCGTCCGACACCGGCAGGTTGAAACTTGTCTCCAGCTGTGTAAGTACGTTTATTTTCGACGTGGGGTCGATGTCTTTCCTTTCAGGGAAACAGAACTCACCGCCGGCGGTGTCAATGCCGATATGCGCGAAAATGTCCGCCATGTCGTAGTTGAGGACGTCAAGGACATACTTCTTGTCAGCCAAGGCGACCTTGTCCTCGACTTTCTTGTGTACCGTTCCGAGCGCCTGCGTGCCTTTTTCCGACGATTCAGTAGTCAGCGTGTTGCCGAGGACAAGTTTTGACATTTCGTTGTTGCAGCGTTCGCAGAGCCGCTCGTACACATCAGCAGAGCCGGTTTTATTCCCTGCTTCCGTCAACTTGAATTCCGTATCCTTGGAATGGAAGAATTGCGCGAGGCTTCCTGCATTCGCCGCGTCCTCCATAGCCCTCTGCCTGGATTCCTCGTCATCAGAATCATATATATACTCTTGTATGGGCATACCGAACACCTCGGAGAACTGCGACCAGTCGCCCGTGGTGTTGCGCTTGTAGATGACCCACGGCGCAGCCTTGGCCAGCAGCCCCAAGTCGTCAGGGCTCCCGACAAAGAGCAAATCCTGATAGTTGTCCCAGGGCAGGCCCGTTATGTCGGTCTGGTGCCGGAGTATGAGTTTTCTTACCGGGTCGACATGCTTACGCGGGACGAGGTCGTAATCCACCCACTGACCCTCACGGTAAAACTGGCATAACGTGAATCCCCAGAACCTTGCGTCGATGATGTCGCCGATGAGCTTGTTGAACCACGGGGAGCGTATCTGTTCGTTCACGGCATCGTTTGGCTTGCCGTTTCTTTGGAACTCAATATCCGAACACAGTACGGCGTTCTTGCGCTTCTCGATAACGCAGGAAAGGTGTGTGTCCATAAGGATGTCCGAATACAGGTCATAGAGTTTGTAACGCCTGGAAAAGTCAACGTTCTCGGCGGCGCGGACGGCCGCCATATAGTCAGCGATGTCAATGCCGAAACGTTTAGGCTGCGTGATGACGATGACGTTAGGTCTTTTCTGTCCGGGCTGCGGCAAGTTGCCGCCGACGGTGATAATCCCGTTCTTGTTCCTGTTCTTTCTTTTGCTCATAATAAGATAAGTTGTTTTTACCAATGGTTTGTCCTTTTGCGGTTGCTTATGATACGGAACGGCGAGTTCTGCGAGCGTTCTTCCGGCGGCAGCAAGGGTGCGCCCTCGATGGATATTTCCTCTGCGGCTACCGCCTTCATCCATTCAACGGCACGCTCGTACCTGTCCTTCCGCACCTGTGAGAGCTTTTGCGGGTTGTGGATGCAGAAAATGTGGTATACTGCGATGTCGATAACCATCATCAGCACGAGTTGGTTACGCTGTTCGCCGGTTGCGGAAAAGATTTTGTCGCAGTCATACCGTTTCGACAGGTAACACCGCATTTCGGCGATGGCCCTGTCCTCGCATACCTCGATGACGGCCTCGTCCTCCCTGACAAGCGCGTCCAGGATGTCACGGTGGATGCTTGCGTCATAGTCTGTCAGTTCTACAAATTGGCTCATAGTTGTAATGAAGAATTAAGAGTGAATAATGAATCTGTCACATCCTGCGTTTGTTGCGGCTGCGGAGGTCTTTCCGAGTCTTGAACACCGGCGGCTCCGCCCTACGCATAAGCTCGTCGATGATGCGGTTGCCGCCTTCGACCGCATCCGGGCCGTCCGCCGGATAGCGTAAGGACAGCGTGAACAGCTTGAACTGGTCTTCCAGCTCCTTCATGTGCGGGTTGTCTTTTTCCGCCTCGTTGAGGATGAGGTTGCCTTCTCTGTTGAGAGGTTCCAGGTTGGCCTCTATGCGCGTGGCCTTGTCAGTCTTTTTCTCCTCGTCACCACGGATGTAGAGGGAAATATTATGCTCTTTGCGGACTTTGGCCACGAGAGGTTTGAACACCTGCTGGAAAAAAGGGTCTTGCAGCTTGTTGTTTTCCATGTAGCAATAGACGTTGGTCTTGCCGCCGACGAATTCCTGCATCTTGACATACCAGCCGATGAATTCCGCGTTCAATGCCTGGGCAAGGAAAGTCTTGATGACATAGAGCCTTCCTCCGAGCTTGCCGAGCAACGAAAGCGCCTTGAAGGACTTGCCTTTCTTGCCCTTGCTCTCGCCCGGCGCGGGGTCGCCGTATGCAACGAGGAACTTGAACTTCGACAGTGGCGGCACCTTCCCGTAAGTGATGTTCTCAAACACCTCGCCGACGGACACCGGATTGTTATAATACTCCCCCTGCACCGCCTTGGTGGATATTTTGGAAAGCGTGCGGTCGATAAACTCCTCGGAATTTTTCTCCGGCCAAGTGGAGCGTCCGTCTTTGTCGCGAATGTTCACTATGTCCCAATGGTCGGCCATGCTTCCGGCCCGTACCACGCAACAGTCCTTGGCGATGATATTACCGCAGAAGACAATGAGTGTGGGTTCGGATATGGAGCGCGTCGGATAAAGCGCGTTCTCCCACCAGTCCCATCGTTTCTGTATGATGTCCGGGTTCTTGGTGTCGTCGTCCGTGTCGAAGTCGTCCACGAGCAGCACGTCCGGGCGTATGGCCTCGTTGCGCGAGCCACGCGGCGACTGCCCGGCGCCGAGGGCGCGGAATGCCACGCCGCCCTTTGTGACGAACTCGTCCTCCGTCCATGCGCCGGGCGTCTCTTGCTTGCCATAGTAAGCCAGTATTCGCCCGTTCGCTTCCAGGTTAGCCCGGTATGGTGCCAGCAGCCTGACAGCATTGTCCTTGCTGTTGGACGTCATGATGACGTTCTTTTTCCGGCCTGTAAGCGTGACGAACATGACAGCAAACATTGTAACCGTAGACTTGGCCAGCTCACGGCTCCATGACAACACCTCAAACCATTCGTCATGGGCGAGGATGCGCTGTATGGCACGTTTCTGGAACCCTGCGAACTCATACTTGGCGTAGTTCGGGAAAAAGAACTTTATCCATTCCACCGGGTGCCGTTCAAGGTAAAGACGATGTTTTTCCCTGTCCTGTGCGGACATGGACTTGTCAACGGGTGTAGCCCTTGCGATGTCCTCCTTGAACTTCTCCCAGTCCAGTAGCGCTATCTTATCAGCCTGTTTCATGTGTCCTACAGTTTATAGTTTGTCCTTGATGTAAGCGTCTGCCAGCCTTGTCAGCTCCTTTGCCTTGTCAAGGTCGAGCGGGCGCAGCCATTCGACGAAGCCGGTAAGCACGCTGATAATGTCGGCAATGCCCGTTTCCTGCTCCATGTTGCGGATGGAGGCGGAGAGCTTGCCAAGGATGTCAGCCTCCTTGGAGCTGGGGAACCTCTCACCCTCGGCGCGTGTCGAGATGGCGCGGTTTATTTCCGCCACCTGACGGTACAGGTTCGCGACCTGCTCCTGGCGCGTAAGCGTAAGCCCGGCCTTTTGCTCCTCCCACTTGCCGGAGCGCACCCAGTTTGACACGGTGACACGGGACACCCCGACCCTCTCGGCTATTTCCTGTTGCGTAAGGTTTTCGCGCAGGTATAAAGTCTTGGCCCATTCTTTCTTCTGGGCGTTTGTCAAGTCTGTCATAATATTCTAATGTCTTTAATGAATCCAAGTGCAAAATTGCCATAAAAAGCCCGTTTGACGAAAAAGACAAAACATGATGCGACTTTGTGGTGTCACCATGACGCCACAAAGTTGCATGATAAAAACGCGGTTTCCTCAATCCGCTGAATTGTTGCATTTTTGCAGCAAAAATCACGGACGACAAAAAAACGAGCAAATGGCAATAAGCAAGTTCTTCAACATACAGACAGACGCGGAAGGCGTCGGGACAATATTCCTCTACGGTGACATTGGCGACTATTATGACGTGCAGAGTGTGCGTGTGGCCAAGGAACTCATGGAGGCGGAGAAAGCCGGCCGGCGTGTGAACGTCAGGATAAACAGCAACGGTGGCGAGGTGTACTGCGGCATAGCCATATACAACGCCATACAGAACAGCAGGGCCGATGTGCGCATCTACGTTGACGGCATAGCCGCCAGCATGGCGAGCGTGATAGCGCTGTGCGGCAAGCACGTCGAGATGAGCAAGTATGCGAGGCTCATGCTGCACAGTGTCAGCGGAGGCTGCTACGGGAACAAAAAGGAGATGCAGAAGTGCATAGACGAGCTGGAAAGCCTTGAGGACAGCCTGGCGGACATATACTCAGTGCGCACAGGCATGACGAAAGACGAAGTGAAGGCGGCCTATTTTGACGGCGAGGACCACTGGCTCACGGCAGAGGAGGCCCTGCGCTCAGGCTTTATTGACGGTATCTATGACGCGGAGCCAGTGCCGGAGGACAGTACCCCGGAACAGATATACAACTTATTCAATAACCGGCTCGTTGAGCCACAAAACAAAGACAAAATGAATCTTGAGGAAGTTAGGAAGCATCCATCGTTCAAGGACTGCAAGAGCGAGGAAGAGGTAATCGCCAAGGCCCAGGCGTATGCACAGGAGGCGAACCGTGCGGGCAGCCTGGCGGAAGAGAACGCCTCCCTGAAGGCGAGAGTTGAGGAGTTTGAGGCCAAGGCGGCGGCCGACGAGGAAGCCGCACGCAAAGCCCTGCTTGACGCGGCCGAGGCTGACGGGCGCATCAACGCCGAGACACGGCCCATGTATGAGAACATTCTGAAAAACAGCCCGGAAGAAGGCAAGAAAGTGCTTGCTTCATTGTCACCGAGGCGCAAGGTCGTGGAAGACCTGAAGGTGGAGCCGGGCGGGGAAAGCCCATGGAACAAGCGTATGCGTGAAATCAAGGACAAACTTAACAAGTAAAAGACATGGCAATAGTAGTAAAGAACACCAATTACAACGGCGAGGTACTGGAGCAGCTTCTGACGCTCGCCGCCACCGGCAACGAGATTGTCGAGAAAGGGCTGATAATGGTCATTCCCGGCGTGGAGAAGAAAATCAGCCTGCCCCGTTTGCGAAGCGGCAAGATGCTGCAGAAGCGCAAGGAGAACCCAGGCGTGGAGGATTCGAAGGGCAACTTCAACTATGACGAGAAAAGCCTTGACCCGAAAGACTTCATGGCCTTCACCGTATTCAACCCACGTGCTTTCGAGCAGATCTGGCGTCCATGGCAGCCGAAGGGCAACCTCGTGTTTGCCGAACTGCCTCCCGAAGCCCAGAACGCCCTCCTGGCAGAGCTTGCCAAGCAGGTGCAGTTCGAGCTGGGCGACCATTACATCAACGGAGTGTACGGTGATGACGATGACCACCTGTTCAACGGCATCCTCACGCAAATGGCCAAGGACACGGAACTTATCATCGTGGACAGCGAGGAGGAAACCATGCTGGGCAAACTGAAGGCTGTGCGCAGTGCCATACCCAAGGCCATCCGCAACAACCCGAACTTGCGCATCATCATGAGCATCGACGACTTCGACAAGTACGATGACGAACTGACCGAGCGCGAGGCCAAGAACGCCAGCGAGACCGATGTGAACGCGCGCCGTTACAAGGGCATAACCATAGAGACGTTGGCTGCATGGCCGGACGGCCTGATAGTGGCGACCCTCTGCTCGATGGGAGCCGACGGCAACCTGTTCGCCGCCGTCAACCTGCAGGATGACGAGAATGTCATCCAGATAGACAAGATTTCAAACGCCAGCGAACTGTACTTCTTCAAGATGCTGATGAAGGTGGACACCAACATCGCTTTCGGCGAAGAAACGGTGGTGCTGGACAGCCGTGACACTCCCGTCTTCAAACCGGCGGCCAAGACGGTTTCGGCCGACCCGACTACGGTGACCATTCCGGCAGAAGGTGGCAGCAAGGAAGTGACCATAACAGCCAGCGGTGAATATACCGTAGGAGCGGCTCCGTCCGGATTTGACGTTGAAGAAACGGAAACGGGCGTGACCATCTCGGCGGGAGCCAATGACACCGGAAGTGAAAAAAGCGGAACCTTGACCATTACGTTGAATTCTGACAGCGGCAAGACGGCCAAAGTGACCATTACACAAGCCAAACAGGGGGAATAACGCATGGCACAGTTGAAACGTTTGGTATTGCATTGTACTGCCACTCCTGAAGGGCGTGAGGTCAGCGCGGTAGACATACGTCACTGGCATACCGATCCGGTGAGCAAGGGCGGTCGCGGATGGAAGCAGGTCGGCTATACCGACATGATACACCTGGACGGCAGGGTGGAACGCCTGGTGGACAACAATGAGGACGCACAGGTAGATCCCTGGGAGATTACCAACGGGGCAAAAGGGTACAACTCCACATCCCGGCACGTTGTGTACGTCGGCGGCGTTGCCGCTGACGGCAAGACTCCTAAGGATACCCGTACATCGGCGCAGAAGAAAGCGATGGAAGCCTATGTGAAAGACTTCCACCGGCGTTTCCCTTCCATCCCGGTTGTTGGGCATAACCAACTGGTCGCGAAAGCCTGCCCTTCTTTTGATGTACAGGCTTGGCTGAAAGAAATAGGTATAAATCAATAAATGAATGACTGAAATGAAAAAGCTGATTTTATTTTTTGTGCTGATGCTCGGGTTTGTGTCAGCCTCGTTCGCCCAGACGGGTGATGTTTCCACAAGTATGGACTATGACAGTATGATTGCCACCTTTGCCGGATTCGCCGGCTGCGTGGTGTTGCTGACGGAAGGCATCAAAGCCTTGTTCCCGAAAATGGAAGGACTGGTAACACAGATAGTAAGTTGGACGGTCGGCTTGGCGGCAGCCATGCTGTTGTGGTGGCTGGACGCAGGATTTGTGGCCGATGTAGAATGGTATATCGCCCTGCTTTATGGTTTCGGAGCCTCGCTTGTGGCAAACGGAATCGCAGACACGGGGCTGGTGCAATGGCTTATAGGACTGATAGCCAAGAGGACCGGGTCAAAATCATAAGCAAGGTATCAAACAAGTAATCTCATGGAACTCAGTGAAATTCTCAATTTCGTACTGGGTGGCTCTCTTTTGGCGACCGTGATTGGCATTGTGACGCTCCGCGCGACAGTGCGCAAGGCCAACGCGGAAGCCGAGAAGGCGAAGGCGGATGCCGAAACCGTGCGGATTGACAATGCTGAGCACGCCACCCGGATACTTGTGGACAATATCGTTGAACCGTTAAAAGACGAACTCAATGCGACGAGGAAAGACCTTCAGGCGACGAAACGCGAGATGGCACGCCTTCGCAAGGCCATTGACACTGCCAATTCTTGCAAGCATCATGACGATTGCCCTGTGCTTCGCGGGGTGCGCGACCACCCGAAAGACAGCGCGGGAAACGGCACGGACGGAAACGACGCTGAGCCTGGCGGACAGCGTGAGGAGCGAAGTCCGCCTGATACGGACGGAAACGGTGCCGAAATCGGAGGTGAGTCTGAAGATACCGGCTGACAGCCTTCTGAGGCTTCCTCCGCTGGCCTCATACAGCGGGAAGAGCGGACAGGCCAGCGTGTCGGTAAGCCGTGACAGGGACGTGATAACCGTGTACGCGAGCTGCGACAGCCTGCAGCTCCTGGTGGAATACTACGAGCGGACATCCTCCGTGTGGCAGGAACGCTACGAGGAGATGGCCGGCCTGTACGAAGAGGAAAGAAAACAGCGTTCGAACCCCGTTAAAATCTTTTTCTACGGTTTCGGGGCTGGAATACTGGCAGGGGTTTTAATCACAATATTCATCCAAAAACGAAAGAAAGATGGCAAGTAAGAAATTCATATACGGCATAGCCGTTGTAAAGTTCAACAGCAAGGAAATCGGCTACATCGAGAAAGGCAGCTGGGATTGGGGCGGCACGAAGCCGGAGAGCACGGACGTGGAAGCCGAGCAGGTACCGGACGCTCCGGTGCTGACACTGGCCAACAAGAACGCGACCATAGCGCCGACGTTCAATCTCATCCAGCTGGACTATGAGAACATCCAGGCCGTGCTTGGCGGCACGCTGGTGGGCAGCACGGGCAGCTACACCGGCTGGAAGGCCCCGACCGACCTCGTGGAGCTGCGCGGCCCGTGGGAGATCCAGTTCGTGAGCGGCCAGACGATGAAGATACCGAACGGCACCATCATGGCCAACCTGGGCGGCAAGCTGACGCTGACGGAGGTGTCGAAGATAGAATGCCAGCTGAAGGTGAACAAGCCGGAAGAGCCGGACACAGCTCCATACGAGGTAAACGACACTGTAAGCGAATAACTTTATGGACGCCAAGACCGCACGTATGATAGAGCGCGAGGGGACGGCCGCCCTGCTGGACAGTGGCGTGTCCGTCCCCTTGAAGGAAGTGCGCATACCGTTCCGGAAGAAACCGCTACGTTTGCGCGCCGTGATGCGGCGGCCGCGCTTAGGCGGCCTGATAAGGCTGTCGAGGGTGTACCTGCGCCTGGGCGTGACTGCGGCGGAGATGGAGAGGTTTACCAAGGAGGAGGAGATGGCCTTCATCGCGGCCCACGGCAAGGACTTGAGCCTGATGGTGGCTTACACCCTGTGCCGCGGATGGCTATGGCGGAAGCTGCTCGTGCGGCCCACGGCATGGTGGATAAGGAACATGATGGAGCAACGGTACCTCATGGCGTGCATGCGGAAGTTCGTGCTGCTGCTTGGTACAGACCCTTTTACGAGTATTATCAGGTCGGCGGAGCGGACGAACCCGATGAAGCCGAGGCTGAGCCGAAGAAGGAAGGGGAGTTAAGGACGGTGTACGAGCCGTCCCATAGCCCCTTCGGGTTTGTATGGCAGATAGCGGCGGCGACGGGCTGGAGCGTGGGTTACATCCTTGAGGGCGTGAACTACCAGACGCTGATAATGATGCTGGCGGACGCGCCGCGCTACGTGCGCAAAAAAGACGGCGGCAAGAGCGCGGAGGACGAGGCGAACGAAATAGTAGGATTTTTCCAGAGCAACCTGAAGAAGTGAAGAATTAAGAGTTAAGCCCAATGGACAAATAGGACAAATAAGCCCAATGGGCCGAATACGACGAGGCGAGAAAGACTATGGCAAAACCTGTAGAGATAGAGATACTGTTGAAAGACCGTATGAGTGCGGGGCTGGAGACCATGCAGCACAAGCTGGATGCGCTGATGGGCAAGGCATCCGGCACGGGGGAGCGTGTGCGCATCCTCAGCACGGCCATAGCCGCGCTCAACGCGCAGCTCGCCGAAATGAGGAAAACCGCCGAGACCTCCGTTCCCGACCTCGACCAAAGCAAGAACATCTCGGCTATGGAAACCCTGAAATCGAAGATAAGGGAGCTTCAGGAGCAGCTGCGGCAGCTTGACGAGACGGCGGAGAATACGGATACAGTACCGGCCGGTGCGACACAAGCCGGCCGACAGTACAACGGGTTGCACATGAGTGTCCAGCAGATAGCGAGGGAACTCCCTGCGGCCACTATGGGACTAAATATGTTCTTTCTGGCCATAAGCAACAACCTGCCTGTATTGACAGACGAGATAAAGCGCGCCAAGGCGGCCAACGAGGAACTGAAGGCCTCAGGCCAAAGCACCGTGCCGGTATGGCGGCAGCTCATATCGTCAATATTCTCATGGCAGACCGCCCTGATGGTGGCCATTACCGTGTTGTCGATGTACGGCAAGGATATTGTAAGCTGGGTGGGCAGCCTGTTCAAGTCAAAGGACGCCTTGGAAGAAACGCGGCGCGAGCAAGAGAGACTAAACAAGTCAATGGCCGACGCGAGGACATCCGCAGCCAAGGAGACGGCGGGGCTGCGCGTACTCTACGCCATGACCCAGAACGCCAACGCATCGATGCGTGACAGGACGGCGGCGGTCAAGGAACTGCAGTCGCAGTACCCGGCTTATTTCGGCAGTCTGTCCCAAGAGGCCATATTGGCGGGCAACGCCTCCGCCGCGTACCGCCAGCTGACGCAGGACATCATGTCCGCCGCCTATGCGAGGGCTTATCAGGAACGGTTGGAAGACCTCGCGTCAAAGAACGTGGACGAGCTGCGCGGCTCGCAGGCTGACTACAACTATATGCAAAGGAACAGGGGAGCGTACAATGCCGCCCAACAAAGGGAAGAAAGACGCCGGCAGCTTCGAGAACTGATGGACGATGAAGGTATTGTATGGAGAAGCGAATACGCTGACGAATGGAACGAACTGCTGAAGACCCAAGGCCTGGATAAAAATACTATCGCACTGTTCAACCAACGTGAAGAGCGCTGGCGTCACCATAACGAGAACTACAAGCGCAACGAGGCCACCATGCAGTCTTATGAAGATGAAATCCTGAAACGCCAGTCCGCAGTGGAAAAGACCACGCAGGGCGCATCCTACGAGCAGGACAGGAAGGAAGCGGAGCGTGAGGCCGAGAGACGCGCGAAAGAAGAAGAGCGTCTCGGCAAGGAACGCCTGAAGGCCCGTGAAGACCTTGACAAGGACTTGCTCGCCCTGCAGCGTCAGAACCAGGACGACGAGACAGCCCTGATGCAAGACGGCACGCAGAAGAAACTGGCCGAAATCGACAACGACTATAAACAACGCATTGCAGAGATAGACAGGCAGGAGACCGAGTTCAGGAAAAAGAACAAGGAGGCCGGACTTGCCGGGCTTGGTGCGGACGGTCTGACGGACGAGCAGGCGGATGCGCTGCAGAAGGCGCGCGACAACGCCGCAAAGGAACAGGAGCACAAGACACAGGAGGTGTACGCTTCGGAGGCACGGGCCATGCGGAACTACCTCAAGGAATATGGTACCTACCAGCAGCAGAAGCTGGCCATCGCAGAGGAATACGCGGAAAAGATAAGGAACGCACAGAATGAGGGCGAGCGCCTGTCGCTCGTCGCCGGCCGTGACCGCGCCCTGCAGCAGGTGGAGATAAACGCCGTCAGGCAGCAGGTTGACTGGGGCAGCGTGTTCGGGGACTTCGGCACGATGTTCAAAGACCAGCTGCAACCTACGATAGACCGCTTACGCCGCATGGCTCAAAGTGACACGTTCAGACAGTCGAGCCTTGAGGAGCAGCAAATCCTTTATTCCCTGATAGAGAAACTGGAGCGTTCCGGCACGGCATGGGACAGCGACATATTCAAACGTGTGTCCGACGACCTGTCGGCATACCAGGAGGCGATGGGCAGATACTCCAAGGCCGTAGATGCCGCACGCGCCGCCGAAGAAAACCTCGTAAAAGCTGAAAAAGAGCTTGAAACCGCACGCAATGAAAACCGCGGTGAGGAGGGCATACGCTCAGCGCAGGAAAACGTAGACAAGGCACACGAGGCATTTGACGCCGCTTCCGAGGACGTGCGGATTTTCGGCGGGCAGGTACAGGAGACCACGGCCGCCCTCAACTCGTCCGCTACGGAGGCGAAGGCGATGTTCGACAATCTCGGCGAGGGCTTGCGCGGCCTGACTTCGGGAAATCTGCAAGGCATAGGCCAAGGCTTGATGAAGCTTGACGGCCTTTTCGGCGACAACAAGCTGACGGCCCAGGCCGGCAATGCCTTGGCAAAAGGTTTCCAGTCGCTCCTCGGCAAGGACAGCGAGGCTGCCAAGACCCTCACTGCAGCGCTTGGCGACAGCGGGCTTGCCGGAGAAATCATATCGGCAGTGCTCGGACTGCTCGACATGCTGGCGCAGGACGGCATCGGCGGAATAGTGTCAAGCCTCATGGATACTGTGCTTGGCTCTGTCAGCGGCGTGCTTGACGACGTGCTTAGCGGCGGCATAATAACCAAGCCCATGCAGTCAGTCGTCAACGGCGTGGGGAACATCCTCGACTCCCTTACGTTCGGCGGCCTCGGCTCGTGGCTAGGCGGCAACGACAAGGAGGTGATGGAGACGGTGAACCGCCTGACGGAGAGCAACGAGTACCTGCGCGAGAGCATAGACAGCCTTGCAGAGCGCATCGGCCAAGGGGACAACACGAACGCCGAGAGCATAGACTATTACAACGACGCGCGGAAAGCGGAGCTTGAGTGGGAGGAGAACCAGCGGAACATCATCAAGGGACTGGCGTCAGCCTGGACGAACACGGGGTACGGCTTCCTCGGTTTGGGCGGCAAAGGAAGCTTCAACAAGCACTCGCCGGACAGCGGCTGGGAGGGCTGGGACGCCTTCACGGAGACGCTCAGGAAAAACGGCTTCAACATAACGGTGGACAGCACGGGCGACCTGTGGAACCTGACGCCGGAGCAGATGGAGCTGCTAAGGGACTCGAACCCGAAGGAATGGCAAAAGCTGTTCAGCGGCGACGGCCACAAGAACCCGAAAAGTGCGGTGGAGGAATACATAGAGCGCGCGGGGACGCTGGAGGAGCTGACGGACGCGCTGAACGAGAAGCTGACGGGCTACACGTGGGACGGCTTCTTGGAGAAGTACAAGGAGATGGTGAGGAGCGCTGAGGACATAACGGAGGAACTCGGCGACTTCATAAGCGAGACTGTGACGGACGCGCTTATAGAGAGTTTCGTGAACGAGGAGCTGAAGGACGACATCAAGGAGCTGTACGAATACATAGCCGACGCTGCGGCCGACGGCATAAGTGAGGAGGAGAAGGCCCGTATAGAGGCGATGAACTCGGCGATAGCGGACAAGGCGGAATCATGGCGCGAGGCCATGACGGACTCAGGCATGATAGATCCCGGGAGCTACAGTACGTCGCAGAGCGGCAGGGCCGGGGCGTACACGGCGATGAGCCAGGAGCAGGGCACAAAATTAGAGGGGCTATGGACGACGAGTGCGATGCACCTGTCGAGCATGGACGAGAAGATGCAGGACGTAAGCGCGCAGATGGGCACTGCTGTGGACAGCCTGCGGCGGATAGAGGAGAACACGGGCAACAGCGCGAAGCATCTGGGCGAGATAAAGGAGGACATAAAGAAAATGATACGCGACGGAGTGAAAGTGAAATAAAGGATTAAAAGCTATGGCAATGGACGCGATACTTGGAGGCAAGGTGCTCATCAACGGCACGGACATCTGGAAGGCATACGGCGCCTTCCTGGTGGAGAAGAAACGTGGCGACCGTAACAACCTGAAGGCCATCATGGCCCCGGCGAAGACCAAGACCCACGTGGCGGTGGACATCCGGGAGGAGGACGGTGAAAAATATTCGTCCGCGCTGGAAGTGAGGAACCAGGCGCGGGACGTGAAGCTGTACTTCGCCCTATACGCGGACACGCGGGATGAGTGGCTGTCGCGGTACAAGGCGTTCATCGCTTTTTTGAAGCAGGGAGATGACGGGTGGCTGGACATCCGCTTTCCCGACCTCGACATGACGCTGCACGTTTTTTATAAGGAAAGCAGCGACTACGAACCCCTGACCTACCTGTGGCAGGCGGGGAAACAGGCCAGCCGGTTCTACGTGACCTTCAGGGAACCGAAGCCGGCCATCTGAATGACATTAAAACACGGTTAGAACGGCATTATGATAACGATATACGGAAGCGACGGCACGGCCAAGACACAGGTGCCCTGCGACGACAACTCGACGCAGGCGAAGGAGCTGCAGGGTGACAACGTGCTCACCCTGTCGTTCACCCTGTACGAGCACATCGCGCTGGAGGTGAACGACTATGCCGAGTTCATGGGCGAGCGGTACTGGCTCATGGAGCGTTACAAGCCGGAGCAGGTGTCGACCGTGGAGTGGAAGTACGACGTGAAGCTCTACGGCATCGAGAGCCTGCTGAAGCGCTTTCTCGTGCTGAACGACACGGACGGTGCGGACGAACCCGTGTTCACGCTGACCGCGCCGCCGAGGGAGCACGTGGCCCTCATCGTCAGGAGCATCAACAACGGCATGGACAACACCACCGACTGGAAGGTCGGCACAGTGGAAGGTACGGACAACATCGTCATAGACTACGAGGGCAAGTACTGCGACGAGGCCCTGAAGGAGGTGGCCGAGAAAGCCGGGAACCGGGCCGAATGGTGGTGCGAGGGCCAGACGGTGAACGTGTGCCGCTGCGAGCAGGGGGAGGAAGTGACGCTGGGCTACGGCAAGGGGCTGACAGGCCTGGAGTGCGACATGGCCGACAACGCCAAGTTCTACACCCGGCTGTACCCGATAGGCAGCAGCAAGAACATCGACCCGGAGAAATACGGGCACAGCCGCCTGCAGCTTCCCGGCGGCGTGAAGCACGTGGACGTGAACGTGGAGAAGTACGGCGTATGGCACCATTACGAAGCGGATGCCTTCTCCGACATCTACCCCAAGCGCACCGGCACGGTCAGCTCGGTGCGCAGCGAGGAGGTGAAGGACGAGGACGGCAACCCGTTCAAGATATTCTACTTCAAGGACAACAGCCTGGGCTTCGACCCGAACAGCTACGAGATAGGCGTCAAGGTGAAGCGAGTTTCCTTCCAGGAGGGCTCGGAACTGGCCGGCTTGGGCGACGAGGAGGACGGCACCTACTATTTCGAGGCCAATTATAACAGCGACACGCACGAGTTCGAGCTGATAACGACATGGCCGTATGACGACGACACGCAGCTTCCGAACGACACGCTCTGCCCGAAGCCCGGCGACAAGTACATCCTGTGGAACATCCGCATGCCGGACGAATACTATCCGCTGGCCGAGCAGGAGTTCAAGGAAGCGGTGGACAAGTACAACGAAGAGCACGCCATCGATGTAAGCCGCTACAAGGCCCCGACCGACCACGTGTACATCGAGGAGAACGGCATCGACCTGTACGTGGGCCACCGCGTGCGCCTGGAAAGCGAAAAGTACTTCCCAGAGGCCGGCTTCCGCAGCAGCCGCATCACCAAGGTCACGCGCAAGGTGAACCTGCCCTCGCAGATGGACATCGAGGTCTGCGACGCGACGAGCACCGGCGCGATGGAGGCCATAGGCGACAGCATCACAGACGCGAAGAACTACGTGAAGACCGCCACGTCGGGGAGCTTCCCCGACCTGATACGCAGCTGGGACAACACCTATCCGACGGATAACAACGTGTTCTCGGCGCGTCGTACATTGAAGGAAGCCCTGAGCAGGCTGCGCGAGGACACGGCGCAGGAGAAAATCCATTTCCTGAAGGGAGCCGACTTCGGAGGCCACAAGGCCGGGGAGAGCGGCGCGGCGGTGGATGGTGACGGGAACGCGGAATGGCTGACCGCCGTCATCCGCGAGCTGCTGCGGTCGGTGAAGTTCGTGGACGGCATGACCGGGGAGGGCTGGCAGCTGTGGATGGACGCGCTGACCGGGCTGAGCAACCTGACCATCGACAAGGTGACCATCCGGCAGACATTGGTGGCCTTGGAAATGCTGATAGAGAAGGTACGCAGCGTGGGCGGCCAGCTGGTGGTCAGCGCGGCCAACGGAAAGATAAAGACCGTCACCAAGGACGGCGACAACTACAGGATCACCTTCGAGCAGGAAAACGAGTTCGCGGCGCACGACCTGATGCGCTGCGCGGAGTTCACCGGCACCTCCCAGCGCGGCTATTGGGTGGAAATCTCCGCTTCGGACGGGGAAGGCGTCACCGTACCCGTGAGCGAGTTCGGCGGTGTGGAGCCGAAAGAAGGCGACGAATGTGTGTTGATGGGCAACACGCAGAACCGGCTTCGCCAGAACCTCATCTCCATTGCGGCCACCGAGGACGGACAGCCGCGTGTGGACGTACTGGACGGTGTGTGTGCCAAGAACTTCAACGACTGTCTGCGCGTTCGCCTTGGTAATCTGGACGGAATCAGCGACAGCCGGTTCCCTGCAGACAATCAGCCGCACGGTAACGGGTTGTATGGTGATAACGTGTACCTGATGGGGACATTTGTTCTGACTACCGGCGAGGATATCCTGACTCGTTTTGAAATAACTGAAGGAAAAATAGAAGCTGCCGTAGAAGGTTTGCGAAAAGACTTCACGGAAGATAAGAGTTACCTGGACAACGCGTCATTCGGAAATGGAATGAACAAATGGGATACCGAGAACGAGGCGACCTTCTTCCTGCTGGGCAGCAAGTGGATCTGGGCGAACGGCGCACCTTTGTCCGATAAGACCAATTACGCCTGCGTCAAGACCGATGACGGACGTACCACTGTATTTATCCGGAACAAATATATCCTCCAGAAGCATGAGAACTTCCGTTTTATTCCCGACTACAACGATATAAATGATGAGGGGCAGAAAAAGCCGGAAGCCGTATATTTGAGTTTCTTTTATCGCGTAGCAAAAGCCGGACGGATGACCATCAAGTTCGAAGGACTGGATAAAACCGGTTTCGAGAATTTCAACGAGTTTTCCTACGATGGCGAACTGGACGTGACGGACGGATACCAGATATTCAATCACTCCGGATTATGGAATGGAACAGGCGACTTCAAACTATCCTTCACGGGGGAAATATACCTGTACATGCTGGTGTTGAGTACTGATCGTGCAGAAGCCTTGGCATACAAATACAAAACGCTGTTCGAACAGTCTGAGAAACTGGTAAAGATAGCAGCTGCGAACTTCGACAAGGACGGCAATGTCATCGAATCGTCAAGCATAGTGACGACGGCGAAACACAACGAACTGATGTCGCAGTACTTCGACGAGGACGGCGTGCTGAAAAACAAGGCGGGGCTGGTGACCACCGCGATGGCCAACACGCTGTATGCCTTTGACGCGGACGGGAACATCGTGTCGATGGTGGAACAGACTGCGTCCGACATAAAAATATCCGCCGCCAACATATCACTTGAAGGCCTTGTGACGGCGAACGAAAACTTCAAGATACTTGAGGACGGCAGCGTTGAGGCGAACGGCACATTCAAGTCGGAAGACAAGGAATACGGCAACTCGATAGTGATAAACGCCAAAGAAGGATACATAAAAATGATAGGGCCGTCGTCTGTGGACGAATACACCGGCAAGCCCAACGGCGAAGACCGTACAGACCTGTTTGAGCTTCATTTCGAGACAGACCCAGACACAATGGGTCGCGTGTCAACGATGTACCTGCGCGGAGTCGGGCATGAGGTGCGCATAGACGCGATAGACGGCGTGCACATAAAGGACATGCTGGGCAACCTGTGCATGATAAGCGCGGACAGGATAGAGTTCCATGACGACAAGGGCAAAATCGCCATATATTCAATAGACGGATTTAACGGAATAAACGCATGAGAATAGACTTCAAACATTTTACCGTGCCGACAGGCATAAACGGGCTGCATAAACGAACAGGTGACGCAAGGGAGAGCTTTGCCGACATAATCTACACGATGGTGAACGGCATCCGCGCCCACGCCTTGGCGATGAAAATATACAAGAGCGATGGCGCGGAGGAGTATACGGACGATGAAGTGCGGCTAATGAAGGGGCTTGCGGAGCGTTACTGCACACCGGCGTTCATAGACGGGCTGCGCGCCCAGATACAGAAAGGAGGCGGCGATGAGAGTGGTGTATAACAGGGTGATACCTTTCAGGGGGTTCAAGTGCGTAAACCTCTTCGGCGTGCTGTTCGTGCGCGAGGGCTGCACGATGGCGGCGGAGGACTACAACCATGAGGCCATCCACACGGCACAGATGAGGGAGCTGCTTTATGTACCGTTCTACCTGCTGTACGTGCTGGAATGGCTGTGGCACTTGGCACGGCTGCGCGACATGAAGGCAGCCTACCGGGCAATCAGCTTCGAGCGGGAAGCCTACGCCCACCAGTACGACGCGGACTACCTGAAGACAAGAAAGAAGTTCAACCAGTATAAAATGCAATAATATGGCCATATCACAGGAAGACATACAACAGGTGCTCAACGCCATCAAGGCGGAGAGCCAGGGCGTGCAGGAACTGGAAGAGGTAACATCGCTAAACGGTGTCAACTCACTTCCTGCCGTTAAGGGAAATGAGCTTGTATCAGTACCAGTTTCATTATTACAGAAGCCGGCAACCGATGCGGCAGCAAAAGCCGAAGACGCGGCCCAAAAGGCCACCCAAGCGGCTCAGACAGCCGAAGATGCCAAAGACGCGGCCAATTCAGCGGCGACCACAGCAAACGAATCAGCAGACAAGGCAAATGCAGCTGCAGCAGCGGCCCAAGAAGCGGCCGCCTCATACGAAGGGATTGCAAAGACTGCTCTTGAAGGTGCCACCGCAAGATTCTCCGGTTTCATTGAAAGCGGCGAGATACAGCTTGCATCAAGCGCATCTGCAGGCGGTGTTGTCGTATATATAAAGAGTAAGAAACTGTTCGCCTACCAGTTGTCCGGAAAGTATTACAATAACTGGAACGTTGAGGGTGTCCCATCTCCTGACCTGTTTCTCGCATGGTCAAGAAATGAAGTTCTGAAAGACAAAACTTATATCTGTGGTGACACGCTGTACGTCTGGAGCGAGGAAGACGGTGATCTGGTAAAGGCCAGCGGTGGCGGTTCCGGCAGTGGCTTCTACAACGTGACGCAGCTACACCCTCTACCCTCAGGCTATTACACAAAGGATACCGCCGTGGCCGCTCTTGCCGATGCCGATATCGATGATGACAGCAAGCCCGGCATGGTGATAACCTTTGAAGTGTCAGCCGGAAAGTGGCTCGACTACCGTTTTGAAGGAACGGACATTTCGTCTTTCCTGACCCCGTCAGCCTGGAACCGTTACGGCGGCGGTGATGCGATCAAGAAAATACGTGTGACGAAAGGCACAACCACGGATGAGCTGGCCCCGGATGGCCAAGGCGAGGTAAGCCTTGACATACCTGTGGTTGAAGTTGATCAGGCTGTAAACGAGAACTCCACCAACCCGGTGAGCGGCAAAGCGGTGGCTGCCAAAATGAACGAGAAGGCTTCTACCTACGGAACCGCCCTCCAGCTGAATGAAATCGGCGAGGGTTCGGACAAAGCCTATTCCCTGAGCCTCCTTAATGAAGCCGGGGAGGTTATCAGTACCAGTGACATGTTCACCGGTGGTGGCGGCGGAACCGTCGCCACGACAAAAGTCGTACTGACACGTGTCACCCCGAACAAAACAGTGAAGTCCGGCGACGAGGTGAAACTGACCTACACATACGACCAGACAGACACCACTACAGGAGAAAGCACGGGAAACCCGGCACGTGTGACGGTTACCGTTACACAGGGAGCGAACTCCAATACTTTAACCGGAAACATATCTGCAGGAAGTACCAATACGGTGGATGTCACGAAATACATGGGCGTGGGTACCAACACGGTGCGTGTACGTGTGGAAGTCGGCGAAGGCGCGGGGATGCAAGTCGCCCAGGTGACCTGGAGCATCAATGTGGTGCAGCTCACCCTTAGCAGCTCCTTCAGCATTTCCACTGCCGTTACACGCGGGCAGACACTGTCTATCCCATACGCCTTGAGCGGTGCCGGAACGAAGACCCTGCGCTGTTACGTTGACGGTACCGACACAGAGGACCGGAGCATCACCAGTTCCACGGCCAACGGCAGTTTCAGTATTGCGACAACCAACCTGACACATGGAACCCACACCGTACAGCTTGTGGTGGAACTGGAGCTGACGGACGGCAGCATCATCAAGTCAAACAGTATCCTTTTTGCCGTAGGCATCCGTGAAGCCGGGAACAATACCCCTGTAGTGTCTGCAAGGTTCGATTATGCAGATGGTACGGTCATAGAAAAAGGGACAACCCCTTATATCCAGGCTAAACAGTACGACAGTTATACGCTCCAGTATGCAGCCTACAACCCGCGAGAGACCCCGACAAGGGCGGATGTCTATGTCGGTGACACACTGGCATCATCCGCATCTGTTCCTTTCACGGTACAGAACCTGACGCTGCGGGCATCGGAATACGGCGAACAGCAATGCCGTATCGTGGTCGGCGTGACAACCTATAATTTCCGCCTCATTGCGTCCAAGAGCGACCTGAACATCAGCGAGCCGACAGACGGCATGACACTCAAGTTGACAGCACAGGGCAGAAGCAACAGCGACGTCAACCGTGAAGAATGGAGTTATAACGGCATTCAAACTGTGTTCGAAGGCTTCAAATGGGGCGGTGACGGCTGGACTGGCGAGGCCTTGCGTCTGACAGATACGGCAAGGGCTACCATCCAGCATAGGCCGTTGGAACAGCCGGAACAGAATGTCACCAATGCCGTTGCCTTCATCGTGAAATACAAAGTCAGTGAGGTCGTCGATGAGGATGCGGAAGTCATCAAGTGCCTGGATGCGTCCGGTACCGGTTTTGTAATCACCGCACAGGAAGCAAGGATGACCACAAAGGGAAACAGTACGCTTTCGATGAAAATGGCTTCCGGAGAGGTTTATGAGGTGGCATTTGTGAGTTTCCCGAAAAGTACAGATGGTTCATCTGAATATGAAAAACAGAATACGGAGATGGTGTACCTGTATATCAACGGTATCATGTCCGGTTCAGTTCAGAGAGCCACATCTGACAGTATATATCAGGCGAATCCGGCATACATAGAACTTGGCTCAGACGGCGCGACAACAGATGTCTACCTCCTCCGTGCATACGATACCTACCTGAGTGATTCACAAGTTCTGGAAACCTATATGATAGACCAGGACAGTTCCGACATGATGATGTCCATGTACGAGAGCAACAATGTCATCGACGAGAATGGAAATGTGACCGTGGACAGTGTCCCGGACGGAATGAGATATATCATCGTTACCGGGCGTGAGGACAACGGTGTGCCAACAGTACTCCAGGCGGCGGTCAACAATGACAAGGATCCGAAATATGACGTTACCGAAATGCTTTGCGTTGTGAAGGGGAACCAGGCATTGAACTTCCGTTGTGTCGGAGGCTGTATCCGTTTGCAGGGAACCTCATCGCTTGCCTATCCGATAAAGAACTACCGCATTTATTTCAAGAATGCGTCCAAGGTGGCCGGTGACCTGTATCTGGGCTGTGACGAGCAAGGCGTGGGAGGAACATTACAGGAAACGGCCAAATACTCCTTCCGTCCTGCAGGCCAGTCCAGCAAGGCGGCAGCCCCGGTTGACTGCTTCTGTCTGAAAGCTGACTTTGCCGAATCCTCGTCTTCGCATAATACCGGTATGGCCAAGCTGGTTCAGAATATCCTGACGGCCGCCGGAGAGCTTACCCCGGCACAGGCACATTGTTCAGAGGAATATGGATATGATGTCCGAACAACCATCGACGGCGAACCCTGTTACCTGTTCTACCGCGGTACCCTGGACGAAACTCCACAGTTCCTTGGCAAGTTCAATTTCAACAACGACAAGTCAACAGAGGCTGTATTCGGCTTTTGCGACATACCCGGATATCATGACCAGGCATGGGTGAATGATAAATTCGGCGGTGTCAATCCGACCGAGTGCTGGGAGTTCCTGAACAACGACTACCCGATGGGTATGTTTCTGGACGATGACTTTGATACGAAAGGTGACGACGGTACCCCGAACTGGCTGAAGGTGTTTGAGGCACGATTTCCGGATGATGACGACATAAACGCCGAATATGAGGCGGGAACCAGGAAGCCAAAATACCTCGAACCGCTGGTGAAGTGGGTAAAGAGCACGCAGAACGACGGTGCAAAGTTCAAGGCGGAGCTCGCTGATTGGTTCGATGTGGACTATCTGTGCGACTATTACATGTTTACGGATATCATGGGATGTGTCGACCAGCGCGTAAAAAATATGATGATGGGATTCTGGTATGATCCGGACAAGGACAAGGTTCTTGCCTATATGATATTCTATGACTGTGACACTATTTTGGGTGTGCGTAATGACGGCCGTCTGAAGTATTCCTGGGATGTGGACGAAAACACAACCGACCCGGAGCTTTCAACGGAAGACAAGACCGTGTATGCCTATGCCGGACATGACAGCATTCTCTGGAAGAACCTGCGTGAACAGTTCCCTGACGAACTCGCGGCCGCCTATAAACGAATCAGGGAGCGCATGAGCAACAGTACCATTTTCGCCATGTTCGATGACGAACAGAGCGCAAAATTCTGTGAACGTATATACAACCTTGATGCGCTGAATAAATACGTGGAGCCCAAGACCATCGGTGTTGAAGTCAACCAGGACGGCACGGTAACCAACGTGAAATATTCATATTTGGAAGCCATGCAGGGAAGCCGACAGTCACACCGCCATTGGTGGGTTAGCAACCGAATGGGGCTTTTTGACGCGAGATATAGTGCCGGACAATATACGGCCACAGATATGTCTTTCAAGGGCAACAGCGCGGCCGGTGCGACCGTCAAGGCCACTCCAGCACGTGACTTCTATTTTGAGTTCCGGCGTGAAAGCGACACCATGACACATGACGCCGTTAAGAAGGACCAGCAATGGAGTTATACTTATGGGCAGACGGCCAACATCGGAACCATCTTCCATTTATACGGAGGTGAATGGATGAAGAAACTGGACCTGTCCGCATGGGGTGGCTTTACCGACATGAGCCTTCCGACACTTCCGGTTCTTGAGGAGCTTATCCTGGGAAGCAGCGCAAAGACATACGCTCTGACAGAGCTGGTTCTTGGTACGAAGATACCGATGCTGCGCAAGCTGGAGGTGGTCAACTACACCAACCTTCCGAGCCTTGACCTGTCCGGATGCAACCGTCTGGAAGAAGTGAACGCGTCCGGATGCACAAAACTGGCGACAATCACCTTTGCTGAAGGTGCCGTTCTTAACAAGCTGCGTATCCCGGCCAATTTCCAGACATTGATCCTGCGCTCTATGCAGTACCTGAAATGGAATTCCATCACCTTTGAGGGCAAGGCCAACCTTACCGGCTTGTGGATTGAGAACTGTGCTCTTATAAATGGTTTGTCCGCGTTCAAGGAACTTTTTGCTTTACGAGGAGCATTGAAATATATCCGTATTACGGGCATAGAACTTGAAGGTGACGGCAGCGACCTCAAGCAGTGGTATGATGCTGGTCTCGGCGGTATCGATGCAAGCGGAAATACCACGAACTCACGCTGCAAGCTCGTTGGAACATACCGCCTGACAAAGTACCTGGACGACGATACATTCAACAAGTACACAGAACGTTTTGATGAACTGAACATAAGACAGCCGGAATATACGATGATAGAGTTCGATGACGACGTGGCTGACGATGCTAATATCAGCAACCTCGACAACGAAACCGGATATAAATACGGAAACTCTTATGTTCCGAGCGGTCACATCACGGCCATATTGGGCCAGCGTCACCGTGTCCTGGCCAAGGTCACAAAGATGCCGACTTCCCGTCAGGTGAACATCGCGAACACAGATACCGCCGTGAATAATACTGACGGCGAAATGACCTATTATCCCCTGGATGACGCGGACAGCAACAAGTATGCGGACGGAACTCCGGCAAAGCTGGACGGAACCGAAGGCGACTGGATGATGTACGAACCGTTCTTCTGGAGCAAGGGCATCAATGACTATCTCGGCGGCAAACATTACAGCTGTTACAGTTCCAATGGTCCCGAAGACATGCCGGAATGTCCGGACGTGGACGTGCTGACCCTTGATGACATCAAAGGCAGCGGAGGGTGGCAGTCAGGCCGTAAGATTATGACAGGCAAGGATACGCTGGAGAACTCCTACAGCACCGACAGTACCTATTCCGTATGCAAGGTAGACGTTTCCGGACATAAGCGTGTCCGTTTCCCAAGTGTACCAGGCACCAACCTTGTCGGCTCACTGTTCGTCCGTTCTGACGGAACCATTATAAGTTCCATTATTGTTCCCACCTTGAGCAGCAAGTTTGAGGCGGGCATGTATCTGGTCTGCGATGTGCCAGAAGAGGCAGCCTTCTTGTATTTCTCAATCCTGAACACGGCTGAATTTGACTGTGTGGTTTTGAGCAACAGTGATAAGATAGAGGATATGGAACCGGAATGGGTTGCCAACGATGAACACCTATGTGCTGTCGTCGGCAGTAGTATCGTCGGCACGAAGCTCCGTGCTTGTATCACGGGCAGCAGTACCGCCGCAAGTCTTGGATGGTCAGATTTCCATTACTACAGCCAGCAAAGAGGTATGCAGCAGATTGACGCGCTGATGCATTCACGCATCGCCAACCTGTTCTATGCGAAATACGGCCGACGTGACAGCCAGGAGCAGTGCGGTGCCGGACAGCACACAAATATGCGTACTACTGGAGGAACTGCCCCTTATGGCATGACCGATACCATCGGTTACGAGGAGGCCAGTGGAATTAATCCTGGAGTGACGAATTCGCTTATCGACGGGCTTGTCCACCAATACGCCTGGTACAAGACAAATGATGAATACGGTGAACCGTCCGTGATACAGGTAAACAATATATGTTGCCTTGGATATGAGGACATTTTCGGCCACAAGTATGACATGATGGATGGGGTGGATTTGCCGAACGACAGCGGCAACAGCGGGAAATGGCGCATTTGGATGCCGGACGGAACGACACGTTTCGTGAAAGGCCGAACCAGCAGCGACCAGTGGACGACAGCCGTGGCACACGGCAAATTCATGGACGTTGTTTCAGTCGGAAGTGTGAACGGATCTTCGTCAACATACTATTGCGACAAGTATTACATTTCAACCTCATCCGGCCGTGTGGTCTATCGCGGGTACAACAATGCGTACGCGTATGGCGGTGTGTCGTATGCGAATGCGAATCACGATGCTACGTACACGAACACGTATGTCGGCTCGCGTCTGGCCTTCCGCGGAAAAATCGTCAAAGCGTCGAGCGTTGTTGCGTATAAGTCGTTAAGCGAAAAGGCGTAAGCCAAAGCGTCAAAGCGTGAGCGTAGCGAAAGAACTCTCCCGGCGAAGCCGGTCGATTTTTTTTTTGAAAAACGGTCAACTTGCACCGTGATGGGCTGATACCGTAGTATTTTTGCATGATTTGGGCATATATTGCTTACCTTTGTAACAGGAAGGCGGCATCTCCCAATAGGCCGTGTGGTCTATCGCGGGTACAACAATGCGAACGCGAATGGCGGTGTGTCGAATGCGAATGCGAATAACGATGCTACGAACACGAACACGAATGTCGGCTCGCGTCTGGAAATCAAATAATCGGCGTACAGCACCGGGGACGTGTCCCCAAAGCGGTGCCGAGGGAGATAAGCCACAGCAACAGCGCATGACCTTATCGGTCAGTAAGGCGGAAAGCTGAAAAATCACGTGTCGGGTGGAGTTTGGTAGGCCCTAAATGGGTTCGAAGAAGTCAGGCCCGGAGGAAGGAAGGCCTATACCTTCCATAAAAACAAGAAAGATGCGCAGAGAAGGTTATATTGTAGAAGAGGTTGCGGATTATTCCAATATGTCATCCTCGTTTGACCAGGTCCTACGCGGCTCCAAACGTAAGAAGAGCCGCCAGGGACGTTATCTGCTTGCGCATAGGGAGGAGGTCATTAAGGAACTGTCCGGCCGGATAGCATCCGGAACCTACACCGTCAAGGATTACCGTGAGCGCACTATATGTGAAGGCGGAAAAATCCGGCGGATACAGGTTCTGACGATGAAAGACCGTATTGCTGTTCATGCAGTCATGTCTGTTGTTGACCGGCATCTGAAAAAACGGTTCATAAGGACAACCTCAGCCAGTATCAAGAATCGCGGCATGCACGACCTGATGGCCTATATACGCCGCGATATGTGTGAAGACCCGGAAGGTACACAGTATTGTTACAAGTTCGATATTTCCAAGTTCTACGAGAGCGTTGGCCAGGATTTTGTGATATATTGTGTCCGCCGCGTATTTAAGGACCAGAAGCTCATTGCCATGCTTGAGAACTTCACCCGCCTTATGCCGGAAGGCATCAGCATCGGGCTGCGTTCCTCGCAGGGGCTGGGCAACCTGCTTTTGTCTGTATTTTTAGACCATTATTTGAAGGATAAGTACGGTGTCCGTCATTTCTACCGATATTGCGATGACGGTGTCGTGCTTGGTGAAACGAAAGCGGAATTATGGAAGATTCGTGATGCCGTTCATGGGCAGATGAACTCTATCGGGCTTTCCATCAAGCCGAACGAGAGAGTGTTTCCTGTGGACGAGGGCATAGACTTCCTTGGTTATGTGATCCGCCCGGATTATGTCCGGCTGCGTAAACGTATCAAACAGAAGTTCGCCCGAAAAATGCACGAGGTCAAGTCGAGAAGAAGGCGTCGTGAACTGGTAGCATCCTTTTACGGGATGGCAAAGCACGCCGATTGTAATAAGTTGTTTTATAAATTAACAGGCAAAAAAATGAAATCATTTAAGGATTTGAACGTTTCCTACAAACCGGATGACGGAAAGAAACGGTTTCCCGGATCAGTTGTCAGTATCCGGGAATTGGTAAACCTGCCTATCATAGTCAAAGACTTTGAGACGGGCATTAAAACAGAACAGGGTGAAGACAGATGTATTGTCGCCATTGAGAAGAACGGGGAGGCATGTAAATTCTTCACCAACAGTGAGGAGATGAAAAACATTCTCGCACAAGTTAGAGAAATGCCGGACGGCTTTCCTTTTGAGACTGTAATCAAAAGCGAGACTTTCGGCAAAGGTCGGACCAAATATGTTTTTACCTGATATGAAACGAGTAGAAGGAAGTGCCGGAGTTCCGGTGCTGGAATGCACGAACCCGGTGAAAAATAGATGGCGCGTCCGCTGGGACGTGGAGACAAGAGAGGACGGTTCCGCCTCTTATATGGAAGAGGAACTTGACCATAGGCCACATGTTGAAGAAGTACGGTCGTTAGTGTCTGGATGGTATAATGCAGAAACAGATGAACGTATCTTATGCGGGTTTGAATATGATGGTCAACCTGTATGGTTGTCAAGTGAGAACCAGTTCAATTATAAAGCGGCCTATGACCTTGCTGTACAGACTGGCGGCTTGAATCTGCCCGTGACATTCAAATTTGGTACGGACGATTCTCCGAGCTATCGGACGTTTGAAACGGTTGAAGCACTCCAGGATTTCTATGTGAAAGCGATGAAGCACATCCAGACGGCATTGTCTGAAGGATGGAAGAAGAAGGATGCGTTGGACTTGGCTTTGTATGATGCCGGGTAAATGATAATCTCTACGGGGGAGGGATAGAAAAAAGCCCCCGGCCTGTTAATATAGACGCCAATCATTTATTAACACAAAAACGCCACGCGTGCGCGACCGGGGGCAAATACCCTCTGCCGCACGCGTGGCGTTTTTTTATGTTATAAATGATTGGCAATGCAAAAGTAATTAAAATGATTGGATATGACACTATTTGAAGCATTAAAATTTAACCGTGAGCCATTAGAGTTGCTCCAAAAATTAGGCGGAAAACCAGATGACATTCGTTTTATTGACCTTTATTCAGAGTTCGAAACAATGAAGAACAGAGGGGAAAAAACGACTTATGCCGTTCTGTATTTGGCCAACAAGTATTCAGTATGCGAGCGCAAAGTCTATGACGTGATTAAGCGTTTCGGAAAACGCTGTACGTTTGATGCAGTGTGATTTATCCCCATCCTTCTTTTGTCCTGTCAGATGTGGCTACCTTTATGCAGACTTAAAACAATGGCACCACATGAACAAGTATTACCAAATGCTGGGCAAAATACTCAAAGAAGGTAAAGCCCAGACAAACAAAAAGGGTTGCATCAGATATCTGCTTAACGAAAGAATGACACTTATGCCAGCTGACCTACTTGATATATTCGAGAGTCATGGTATTGCACGCAAGAAGCTGAAGACAGAACTTAATCTGTTTATGCATGGGGAACGTAACGTGGAAAGATACCGTGATGCGGGAATAACATGGTGGGATTATTGTGGTCAGACACTGGTTAACAGTTACCCTACCTATTTTGAGAAACTACCACCACTTATAGCTCAAATTAATGCGGAGAAACGCAGCAGTAAGAATTATGTGCTTTTCCTCGGTGCTACAGGCGTGGAAACCAACCAGGCACCATGCCTTAGCCTTGTACAGTTTCAGATAGACGAAGGTGAACTGGTGGTGTCGGCCTACCAGAGAAGCAGCGATGCGAACCTCGGGCTGCCGTCGGACATTTACCACCTTTATTTGATGTCGAGGCAGATAGACCTGCCTTTGAAGTCTATAACGCTCGACCTTGGGAACGTGCATATCTACGAGAACAACATATCCCGGACAAAGGATTTGCTGGCCGGGGGTGAAAACATAAAATTCGAGTTGAACGTATGAGAAAGATGTATTTGTCGGCTCCGCTGCCGTTTGTGGGGCAGAAAAGGATGTTTGCCAAGGAGTTTATAAAGGTGTTGGAGCAGTTTGGCGACAAGACCGTTTTCGTTGATTTGTTCGGGGGCAGCGGCCTGTTGTCGCACATAACAAAATGCAAAAGGCCGGATGCGACGGTCGTGTACAATGATTTCGACGGTTATAGGGAACGGTTGCGGGCCATACCGCAGACAAACGCCCTGCTGGACGATTTCAGGCGGCTGGCCGCAGGTGTGCCGAGAGACAAGCCCATAAGGGGCACGGCCCGTGAACGGATATTGGAACGCATCGCAATGGCTGAAAAGGAATGGGGATATGTGGACTATATTACCGTGTCGTCGGCTTTGATGTTCTCGATGAAGTACGCCACGAGCCTTGAGGCCATACGCAAGGAAACGCTTTACAACAACATCCGCAAGACCGACTATCCGCCTTGCCCTGACTATTTGGACGGCTTGACGGTGACGTCCTGCGACTACAAGGTGCTGTATGAGAAGTACAAGGATGTTCCCGGCGTGGTGTTCCTTGTAGACCCGCCTTATCTGTCAACGGATGTAGGCACGTACAAAATGTATTGGCGACTTTCCGATTATTTGGATGTGTTGAACGTATTAAGGGATAAGCCGTTCGTGTATTTCACCTCCAACAAGTCGTCGATAATAGAGCTTTGCGAATGGCTTGGCAGCAACAGAACACTCGGAAACCCTTTTGAGAATGCTCAAAAAGTAGAGTTTAATGCGCACATGAATTACTCGGCGAAATACACGGACATAATGTTGTACAAGAAGCAAGATGAAAAGCCTTGCAATAAGGCTGCTTGAACATCATTTGAACGCTATTATATTGCCTGTTGAATTGTGTTTGACAAAGCCCGAAATAGAGTGATTTTGGCTCTTATTTCGGGCTTTATTGTTTGTGTTGTGCGCAAGTCCTTTTTTTGTACGTTTCGTTTTGAATGAACACTCGAAAAATGGACGCTTCGTTTCGGATTCGGCGAAAATTTGGATTTGCGGATTATACATACTGACGGCATTGTTGCTCTCTTCCTGTGTGAAGGACACGCTTTATGACACGCCGCACCCCGACCACGGAATGATTTCGGTTACAGCCGACTGGTCGGCCCGCGGCGAGGGTATCGACATACCTGCCACATGGACGGTCGCTATGGGCGACTATACCGGGACGGAGACTTCCGCCACCCATGCCCCCGGCCATCTGTTTGCTCCGGGCAGCTACACCCTTGCGGTGTGGAACCCAGCTGAAGGAATCACGGTAAATGGCACCACCGCCACCGTTGCCGCAGCCACGGGCAACGACGCCGTTGCAGGAGCCTTCATCAGCAATGCCCCGGGCTGGCTGTTCACCAGCGTGCAGCAGGTGCTGATAGAGAAGGACACTGACTATCCGCTGACCGCCGCGATGAAACAACAGGTACGCGAACTGACGCTTGTCGTCGAGCCGACGGGTGATGCCGCCGGACGCATCACGGAGATTGTTGCCCATCTGACGGGTGCAGCCGGAACACTCGACTTCGCAACCGATACCTACGGAGCCGCTTCGAACGTCGTGCTGCCCTTCACCAAGATTACCGAAGGTAATGATGCCGGCAAGTGGAAAGCCACGGTGCGGCTGCTGGGTGTGACCGGCACGGAACAGCTGCTGACGGGCGAAATCCGCTATGCTGACGGCAACCCGACCCCCACCACGCTGAAAAGCGACCTTACGGAAGCTCTCGCGGCCTTCAACACCGGAAAGGGCGAATCGCTGATCCTCGGCGGAACGCTGGTTGAAACTCCCGAAGAAACCGAATTTTCGGGATTCGAAATTACCGGATGGGAAACGGTAGAAGGTGGCGATGCCAGTGCGGAAATGTAAGACAATGAAGAATGAATAATTAATAATTAAGAATGAATAAGATGAAGACAAGATTTTTTGCTTTCGCAGCGCTGGCATTGACACTTGCCGCCTGTAACAACGACAATGAGAACCTGAATGACGGCCCGGTAGCCGCCAAGTTTATCGCCGACATTACGCCCGCTACCCGCGTCAATTCGGAAGGAACCGACTGGACCGACGGCGACCGCATCGGCGTCACCGGCGCAGGCTTCACCAACGTGCCCTACAAGAGAGAGAACGGTAAGTTCGTTACCGACGGTACGACCATTTATTTCAATGACACCGAAACGCATACCTTCCATGCCTACTATCCGTATCAGTCTGACGGCGGAACGGTGACCGTCAGCACCGCAGCCGACAAGCAGGGCGCGGACATCGACTTCCTCTTCGCCTCGGGAGCCACGGGCAACACCCACAACCCGACGGTGAGCTTCACCGGCGACCATGCGTTCCACCACCGCATGAGTCTCATCAAATTCACCTTCAAGCCAGGCGACGGCCTCATTTTCAACGGAATGGAACCTGCCGGCTACACGTTGGAGGGGCTGAAGCACGAAGGCACATTCGACACGGCTACCGGCACGACTGCCGTAACCGCAGCCTCCGAATCGCCGATTACCATGCAGCTGGGCGGTGCCACCACTTCGCAAGTCATCATTCTCCCGCAGGAAGTGAACTCCTCTCTTAACCTTAAAGTGTCTTACAACGGACAGAGCTACATCGCCCAACTGAAACTGCCTGAGACACCCACAGCCAATTTCTACACAGCAGGCTATGCCTACACCTACAACATCACGCTCAACAACAAGGGCATCGAGGTGAGCGACCCCACAATTAACCCGTGGGAATCCGGAGATTCGAACGATGCAAGTGCAGAGTTGTAATCCCCGCACACCGCTGCCCCGGCGCAAGCGTCAAGCCGGAGCTGCCCATAGACAGAATGGTGCGACGGCCGCCTTCGCAGGCGGCGGCAGCACAAAACGAAAACAAATAAAAAACAACCCGATATGAAGAAAAGACATTCCATCCATGTCCTTCTTGCCGCAGCCGCGCTGCTCCTTGCCATGGCTGCCTGCACGAAGGACGAACTGGCGGACGGCGACCGTCTGCCCGAAGGACAATACCCCGTTGAGATAGCCCGCATCACCCTCGGCACCGAGGGCGGCGAGGCGCAGCCCTGGGGCACACCGCAGACACGCGTCAGCGAGACCGTGGACGGCACGGGCAGCGTGTTCGACACGGGCGACCTGTTCGCCGTACAGATAGACGGCAAAGACGAGACTGGCATCTACACCGTGCAGGACGACCACACCGTCAAAGCCGAAACACCCCTGTACTGGAGCGACTCCGGCGAACACACCGTCACCGCCTGGTATCCCGCCACGGGCGGCACCCTCGACCTCAGCGACCAAAGCCAAAGTCTTGCCTACCTGCTGTACGGCACAGGCAGCGGCAACTACCAGACTCAGGTCACGCTGAATTTCACCCACGCTCTGGCGAAGGTGCGCGTGACGCCAACGGACGATGCACTCGGCGAGGTGCAGAGTCTTCAGCTCTATACCTACACACAGTGTACTTATGAAAAGGGCACGGTAGTGCAAGGCTCGCAAGAGGGCTGGATAGAGATGAAGAAGTGCGAATACACCGAGAACGGCGCAACCATCACCTGCTGGGAGGCGAACGTGGTGCCCGGCTATGCCATTTCGAAGCTGCGGGCGAACGGCACCGAGGAACGCAACCTCTCCGCCGCCTTCACCCCCGTGGCAGGCAAGTTCTACAACATCACGCTGAATAAGGACAAGGGATATACCGACGACGGACAGGGCAACTACACCGTGACCTCCGCCGAGGGATTGAAGGCTGTGGCAGACATAGCCAACAACGGTAATCTCGGTATCAACATTACTTTGACTGAAAACATCAATCTCACAGATATGGACTGGGCGCCGATAGGCATAGACTATAACCACCAATACACCGGCACCTTCAACGGTGGCGGCCATACCATTACGGGGCTGACCGTTACGGGAAGTAACGAATATGCGGGTCTGTTCGGACGTATCGGCTCCGGCGGCAAGGTGATGAACGTGAAGTTGGAGGGCGTACAGATAGAAAGCGATAACGAAATGAGCGATGTCGGCGGCGTGGCGGGACAGAGCTATGGCAACATTGAAAACTGCTCGGTGTCGGGCAGCGTCAGCGTCAGCGGCACGAACAGCATTGCTGGTGGCGTGGTGGGCTATCAAACGGGCGGTTCCATCACCGGGTGCAGCTCCTCGGCCACAGTGAATGCCGGGGGTGTAGCCGGCGGCGTGGTAGGTCTGGCGGATGGAGGTGCCACCCTGACCGCCTGCTATGCCACGGGCAACGTGACCATTGAAAGTAGCGGTACAGGCTCCTATTTTGCCGGCGGCGTGGTGGGAATCAACACAGTTAGCACCCTCAAAGCCTGCTATGCCTGGGGCAGCGTGACCGGTAGCGGAAGCGGCACCGTCTATGTAGGCGGCGTAACGGGAAGCAACGATTTAGGCACCCTGACTGCCTGCTACCATGCCAAAGGGACTGTCAGCGGCCCGGCCGGAACCACAGGCGGCGTAACGGGACGGAACTATAAATTTTTCAATGACCCTGTCATCACCGCCTGCTACTGGGGAAGCAATCCCGACACAGGCATCGGCTACAATGAGGGAGGCAGCACCACCATCGAAACCACCAAAGTGACGGACGGCGACTGGTTAGACGCCGTTGCACAGATGAACGCCGCCTTGAGCGGTAAAGGCTGGCAGTACGAACTCAAAGACGGCAACAGCCTGCCTACCTTGAAGAAAGAATAGTGAACCCGTGCCGACGGATATGTAGCAACAAGACTAATGTGCCGGCTGATTTGCAATCTGCCGGAATATAATATAAGGATTTTCAATCCGCTTGCTTCCTATAGCTGATTTATAGGTATGTTTTTCGGATCGCAGATCCTTATATTTCCTTGCCGACGGATATGTAGCAACAAGACAAATGTACCGGCTGATTTGTAATCTGCCGGAATTGAGTATAAGGATTTTTCAATCCGCTTGCTTCCTATTTTTTGATTAATAGGTATGAGTTTCGGATCGCAGATCCTTATATTCGATACAGCCGGATAGCATATCCGGCAGAACATTAGTCTTGTGGTTTCCAAACAACAGAAGATACCTACAAGCGGCATAACCAACAAAGCTATTGTGCCGGCCCATGCCGACGGAGAACATTACCCTTGTGGCTCTCAGGCAACGATATGCAGCAACAAGACCCAATAACAGCGGAACATACAGCAAAAAGCTAACCGACATGGCATGATTGTTGAGAAATAATGCAGAAATGTGATGCAAACATTTGAATATAAGCCAAATAAAGCTTATATTTGTTTTGTTAACTGCAAAACGACGGATATATCATGAACAACGCAAAAGGCATAATACAGGATGAAGTATATTTTATAACAACAACCGTTGTCAACTGGATAGACATCTTCACACGGCCAAAGTATAAGCATATAGTGTTGGAGTCGCTAGACTATTGCCGGCAGCACAAGGGACTGATAATTTATGCATGGGTGCTGATGAGTAACCATCTGCACGCAATAGTGCGCAGTGAATCGGACGAGAGCGTGGCCGACATCATGCGCGACTTTAAAAAACATACAAGCAAACGGATAATAGCCGAACTGCAAGACGACATGCAGGAGAGCCGCAGGGAATGGATGCTAAGTCAGTTTGGCTTTGCAGCCGCAAACGACACGAAGACATCTAAATACCGTTTCTGGCAAGACGGCTACCACCCGGAACAGATAGCAACGCCTTACTTCTTTAAGCAAAAGTTGAGATACATACACGACAATCCGGTAAGACAGGAATATGTAAGCCGTCCGGCCGATTATCTCTACAGTTCGGCCATAGACTATGACGGCGGCACTGGCTTGCTGAGCGTTGAAGTGTTGGCTGTGTGAATAAACTGAACATCAGCCTCAATTTTTTTAGTAGTTAAAGGAGTTAAAGAAGTTAAAGTAGTTAAAGTCAAATGCATTGTTGCTTAAAAAACGGATATGCAGCAACAAGACTAATTTTTAGTAGTTAAAGTAGTTATAGAAGTTAGAGTAGTTAGAGTCAAATGCATTGTAGTTTAAAAAAATGTGCCGACGGATATGTAGCAACAAGACTAATGTGCCGGCTGATTTGTAATCTGCCGGAATATAATATAAGGATTTTTCAATCCGCTTGCTTCCTATTGCTGATTTATAGGTATGTTTTTCGGATCAAAGATCCTTATATTTTATGCTGTCGGATAGCATATCCGGCAGAACATTAGTCTTGCTGTTTCTACACAATTTTGCACACAGCTTATGTAGCAACAAGACTAATGTGCCGGCTGATTTGTACGAGTTGTTGAGCACAGCGAAAAATCTGCCGGAATAGAGTATAAGGAACCAACGGTCAGCGAAGCTAATTTCAATCCGCTATGCTGCCGGCGCTTTATAGTAAAAAAGCATTTGGCTTTAACTCCTTTAACTACTCTAACTTCTTTAACTCCTTAATAAATAACTCCTAATAAATATCCTTTTGCCATTTCGTCAGAAAATCTTATCTTTGCAACAGACAACACGGTGCGGGTATGGATTGTTGTTGCAGAGACGCTGGCGCCGTGTTATTAGGATAAAGTATAAACAAGTATCAGATTATGAAGATTTTTGCCGTAGGAATGAACTATATCCAGCACAATAAAGAGCTGGATGGAACGTTATATAAACCGGAAGAGCCTGTGATATTTACAAAGGCCGACTCAGCTCTGCTAAAAGACAGCAAGCCGTTTTTCCTGCCCGACGAGCTCGGACGCATCGACTATGAGACAGAGCTGGTGGTGCGCATCTGCCGCCTGGGCAAGAACATACCGCAGCGCTTCGCCCACAGATACTACGACGCCGTAACCGTGGGCATCGACTTCACCGCCCGCGACCTGCAGAACAAGCTGCGCGCCGAAGGCAAGCCGTGGGATCTGTGCAAGGGCTTCGACGGCTCGGCTACAATAGGCGAATGGGTGAGCATAGAGAAGTTTCGCGACATACAGGCAATACATTTCCGCCTCGACATCAACGGCAACACCGTTCAGGAAGGCTGCTCGAGCGACATGCTCTTCAAGGTAGACGAGATTATAGCCTACATAAGTCAATGGTTCACGCTGAAGACCGGCGACATCCTTTATACGGGCACTCCGGCCGGAGTGGGCCCCGTTCATATTGATGACCACCTTACGGGCTGGCTTGAAGACCGCAAGGTATTGGAGTTTAACGTTAAATGACAAAGAGAAAAATATTATTGTCGGTTATCGCGCTGCTCTGCTGTTGCAACATCATGGGCAGCAGTGTGCAGAAGTTTTTTAACCTCACTGCCGACGAGGTTAAGATAGACAGCGTGCTGCCGCGCTTTGCCTGTTCGCTGCCGCTCGGCGGCGCATGGGCCGACTCTGTATATACGGTAAAGATTGAATATCCCGAATTTTACGAGATGAGCAGCGGCGACGTAGAGCGCTGCCTGAAGATTGCCGGCGACAACATGCCCGAAATGCCGGAGCTGGAGGTCAACGTGGTTACGGAGCGCAAGCGCGGACGCATCGAGGTGTCGTTTGTGCCGGTGGTAAAGCGCGGGGGCAAGTGGCAGAAGCTGGTGAGCTTTATGATAGACGTTGAGGCTAAGCCTAAGAACGCTGCCCTCAGGACAGCCTCGAGAGCCGAAGCCGTAAGTCCTGCCGGCCGCTATGCCGCCAAGTCGGTGCTGGCCGAAGGCCGCTGGGCAAAGATACGCGTGCCCTCTACGGGCATATATCAGATAACCGACGCGCTGATACGCCGCGCCGGATTCAGCGACATGAGCCGCGTAAAGGTGTATGGCTACGGCGGCGCGCTGCAGAACGAAAGTCTTGAAGCAGACGACCTGATAAAGTATGACGACCTGAAGGAGGTGCCCACATGCTATGTTGACGGCCGCAGGCTGTTCCATGCGCAGGGACCGGTGTCGTGGAGCAGCAACACAACAACCACGCGCACCCGCAATCCTTATTCCGACTACGGCTACTACTTCCTTACCGAGAGCGACGGCGAGCCGCTCACCGTTGACAGCACAGCCTTTGTAGACTCGTTCTATCCCTCTGCCGACGACTATCACTTCCTGCACGAGATAGACAATTATGCATGGTATCAGGGCGGACGCAACCTTTATGAGAACACGCCGATAAGCGCAGGAACGTCGAAGACATATATCCTGGAGAACTCTTCGCCGTGTCAGGGCATACGTAAGGTCTATGCCAGCGTCACCGCAGGACAGGCCACCACGGTGCAGATAAAGATTAACGGGTCGGACACGCGCACGTTCAGCATGACATTCGGCGAATATGACCACGGCAAGTCGGTCAACATGACCTACAGCAACGCCTACGCGTCGCCGTCGGACACGGTTACGATAACCACCGTATCGGGCGGTCCGGCAAGGCTCGACTATATCAGCGTAACGCAGGACGAGCCGCGCCCGTGCCCCACGTTGAGCGGACGTGAGTTCAGCGTGCCCGAATATGTGTATAACATAACCAACCAGAACCATCATGCCGACGAGGCTGCCGACATGATTATCATAGTGCCCACCTCTGCCGCTCTTACGGCTCAGGCGCAGCGCATAAAGGAACTGCACGAGGAGAAAGACGGCATGAGGGTGCGCATAGTGCCGGCCGACGAACTGTATAACGAATTTTCGAGCGGTACGCCCGACGCCAACGCATACCGCCGCTATCTGAAGATGCTCTACGACCGCGCAGAGACAGAGGCCGACATGCCGTCGCACCTGCTGCTGTTTGGCGACTGCGTGTGGGACAACCGCATGAACACGCAAGAGTGTTCGAGTCTCAGTCAGGACGATTTCCTTCTGTGTCATGAGAGCGAAAACTCATTCAGCGCCACCGACTGCTACGTTGACGACGGATTCTTCTGCCTGTTAGACGACGGCGAGGGCGGCAATCCGAAGACCGACAAGCTCGACATGGCTGTGGGGCGCTTTCCCGTGCGCACCGCAGAAGAAGCAAAGATAATGGTTGACAAGACCATAAGCTACGCCGAGAACAAAAATGCCGGCAGCTGGCAGAACGTGATGATGTTTATGGGCGACGACGGCAACAACAACCAGCACATGAGCGATGCCGACGAAATGGCAAAGGTGGTTGAGGGCATCAATCCCGCCATTCAGGTAAAGCGCGTCATGTGGGACGCATACACCTGTGTAACGACGTCTACCGGAAACACATATCCCGACGTGACCAAGATAATAAAGCAGCAGCAAAGCGCCGGCGCGCTGATAATGAACTACAGCGGACACGGACGTGCCGACCAGATATCGCATGAGCGTGTGCTCACGCTGACCGACTTTTCCGGCTTCAGCAACGCCAACCTGCCGCTGTGGATAACGGCGTCGTGCGACATCATGCCCTTCGACTCGCAGCAGCAGAACATCGGCGAGACGGCGGTGCTCAACAGCAACGGCGGTGCGGTGGCATTCTACGGAACAACGAGAACGGTGTGGGTAGACCGCAACAGGGCTATTAACCGTGCCTACCTTAAGGCCCTGCTCACTCCGCAGAACGGCACCTATGTCACTATAGGCGAGGCGCAGCGCCTGGCCAAGAACGACCTTATAGAGTCGGGCGCCGACAAGACGGAGAACAAGCTGCAATATTCGCTGCTGGGCGACCCCGCCCTGAAGCTCAACCTGCCGCAGATGAGAGTGGTGGTAGACAGCATCAACGGCGTGCCCCTGGCTTCTGCCGAGACTCTGCTTCAGCTCAAGGCAGGCTCCGTGGCCACAGTGAAAGGACACATAGAGGGAGCGTCGGGCAGCATAGACGAGGCCTTCAGAGGCGTGGCCACGCTGACCGTGAGAGACGCCGAGAAGCTCGTTGTGTGCAAGCTTAACAACACGTCGAGCGAGGGAGCAAGCACTCCGTTTGAATATTACGACCGCTCAAACACCCTGTTCAACGGCACCGACAGCGTGAGGGCAGGCAAGTTCAGCATGTCGTTTGCCGTGGGCAAGGACATCGACTACAGCGACGAGAGCGGACTGATAAACGTGTTTGCAATAAACGGCGACACGGGCGATGCCGTGAACGGCTACAGCGAAGACTTCATCGTGGGCGGAACAGGCTCGCTCGACAACGACGGCATAGGCCCGTCTGTCTACTGCTATCTTAACTCTCCGACCTTTGTCAACGGCGGCAACGTAAATCCAACGCCTTATTTCGTGGCCGAGATAACCGACAAAGACGGAATAAACACCACGGGCAGCGGCATAGGCCACGACCTTATGCTGACCATAGACGGCGATGCCGACAAGACATACGTGCTGAACGACAACTTCAGCTACGACTTCGGCAGCTACACCAGCGGCTCGACATACTACAGCATACCGGAGCTTGAGCCGGGCATGCACACGCTCAGGTTTAAGGCATGGGACATAATGAACAACCTGACCACCACCGAACTTACGTTCAACGTGGTGAGCGGTCTGCGCCCCGGTCTGATAGACATCAACTGCACGGCCAACCCCGCCAGAACGTCGACAACGTTTATCATCAACCACGACCGCGCCGGAAGCAACCTTGACGTGGAGATTGAGGTGTTCGACATGAGCGGCCGTCCTCTGTGGAAACACAAGGAGAGCGGCGTGTCGGCAAACAACAACTATACCGTAGACTGGGACCTGACAGGCAGCAACGGCGGTAAGCTGCAGACGGGCGTCTATATCTACCGCGTGAAGATTGGCGGCAGCGGCAGCGACATGGTGTCGAAGGCAAAGAAGCTGATTATCATATCGCGCTGACACGGCAGCCGCACCGGTGACGCGCCATGCCTGACGCTGCATGGCGGCAGCCTGAACAAGGTGTGACGGCTACACTAAATTGTGGCATTAATGACCGCACTACACAATAAAATGAGAGAAAAGCGGTTATTATATCAAGGCGCATGTCGCTTCTGCGCATGACAAAAGTTTTTTAGTTGCATAATCATTACAGAAAAAGAAATAAAGACAAAGAATGAAGAATAGTCAAAGAATATTGTTGACATTGATGCTTGCTGTGGCCTCGGCCGGAGCCTTTGCTCAGGACAAGCTGGACATGTTTAATCCGGTTAACACCTCAGTAACTTCACAGATGATAGCCCCCGACGCACGTGCCGCCGGTATGGGTGATGTCGGTGTGGCTACCGACCCTGATGTCAACTCGCAATATTGGAACCCTGCCAAGTATCCTTTCTGTATAAGCCGTGCAGGAGTGTCGCTCAACTATACGCCGTGGCTGCGTCAGCTCGTAAGCGACATGGACCTTGCTTATCTGTCAGGATATTACCGCATTGGCGACTACAGTGCCGTGTCGGCATCGTTGAGATATTTCTCGCTGGGTGAGGTTATGACCAACTATGACAGCACGACAGGCGAGAGCAACGGCATGACGATTAACCCTTATGAAATGTCGTTCGACGTGGCTTACTCGCTTATGCTGAGCGAGAAGTTCTCTTTGGCTGCTGCCGTAAGATGGATCTACTCAGACCTTACATACGACTACACGGACGATACGTCGCCTGGTAGTGCGTTTGCAGCCGACATTGCCTGCTACTATAACGACTATATAAACATTGGCGCGCGCGAGTGTCAGCTCGGCATCGGCCTCAATATAAGCAACATCGGTAGCAAGATTACGTTCGGAGGCAGCGAAGACAGCGAGTTTATACCGACGAACATGCGTCTTGGTTTTGCCCTGATGGTGCCCATCGACGAGTTTAACAGATTCACCATAGCTGCAGATGCCAACAAGCTCCTTGTGCCTACATATCCTAAACTGGAAGATGGCGAGTCATCTGAGGCTTATGACCAGCGCGTTCAGAAAGAATATTACGACGTGTCGAGCATATCGGGTATATTCAAGAGCTTCGGTGATGCTCCCGGCGGATTCAAGGAAGAGCTGCAGGAGATAAACTGGAGTGTAGGTGCTGAGTATGTGTATAACGACAAGTTTACGCTGAGAGCCGGTTATCACCATGAGTCAGAGAACAAGGGTAACCGTAAATACTTCACCGTAGGTGCCGGTTTCCGCATGAGCGCCTTCTCGCTCGACTGCGGTTATGTAATCGCAACGGCAAAGAGCAACCCGCTCGACCAGACACTGCGTTTCACTCTCGGATTCGACATGGACGGCATAAAGGACCTGTTCCGCAGATAAACCGAAGGGAGCAGGAAAAACAAGAAGTCGCATGAGCCCGAAATAACGCGCCCATGCGACTTCTTGTTTTACATTATCATATTGAATAGCAAAACAGAACTAAAATAAACGATTATGAAGATTAGAACCGGATTTGGATTTGACGTTCACAGACTTGTTGAGGGCCGTGACCTGTGGCTCGGAGGAATAAAGATAGAGCACAGCATGGGACTGCTGGGACACAGCGATGCCGACGTGCTTATACACGCTATATGCGACGCGCTGCTCGGTGCTGCCAATATGCGTGATATAGGCTATCATTTTCCTGATACATCGGCCGACACGCTCAACATAGACAGCAAGGTGCTGCTGCGCAAGACCGTTGAACTTATTGCCGGCAAGGGATATGTGGTAGGCAACATCGACGCCACAGTGTGTGCCGAGCGCCCTAAGATCAATCCGCATGTGCCGGCCATAAAGGCATGCCTTGCAGAAGTTATAGGCACCGACGAGGACAACATATCCATAAAGGCTACTACAACCGAGAAACTTGGATTTACGGGTCGTGAAGAGGGCATAAGCGCTTATGCCGTGGTGCTGATAGAACGCAAGGACGACTGATCATAGCAAATCTGTTATTGGAATTCGGTCAGTAGTTCGGCAGCATTGAATATAATAATTGCGGAGAAACAGCAAGACTAATGTTCTGTCGGATCTGCACGTGTTGTTGAGCGCAGCGAAAAATTCGACAGCATTGAATATAAGGATCTTTGATCCGAGATTAATACCTATAAATTATAATGCATAGGAAGCAATCGGATTGAAAAATCCTTATATTCAGTTCCGGCAGATTAATTTTATTGA
>ULVL01035174.1_pt1 | contig 45776 bp, 72 predicted proteins | sample 1959381 | NCBI WGS metagenome assembly ULVL01 (sample SAMEA4835785, study PRJEB28245) | human gut metagenome | biome: gut microbiome; material: fecal sample | place: Denmark | collected 2008
GCGTCGCGCAGGTCGGCTCCGCGCAGGTCGGCTCCGCGCAGGTCGGCTCCGCACAGGTCGGCTCCGCGCAGGTAGGCTCCGCGCAGGTTGGCTCCGCCTTTCAAGGCCTCCGTTACCGTTTTGGCAAGCGTATTGTCAACGCTCGAATACTCGAAAAGGATAGAACCTGTCCAGCGGTTCTTGATCGATATTTTAATCTCTTTGTTCATGGTTGTTGTGTCACATGGTTAAATACCAACGTATTTCCGACTGGAATTCCTCGATCGTCCGGCAGACGACGTGTCTGTTCCCGTTCGTGATTGCGAGTGAACGCCATTCGATTTGCGCGTCCGATAGGACGGAACGTCGGTCGGGAGTCTTCATTTCGATACATAGGGCGTTGAAGCCTCCACGTCCGAGCAGCAGGATAAGGTCGGTAACGCCTGCCGTTACGCCCTCGGCTTTCATTATCGCGGCTTCCGTGCGGCCCCGGGCGCCGCCGTTCGGTACGGCGAACAGGAGCTTCCCGATGTCCGGGTATTGGAGTCGAAACCAGCTGACGCACATTCGTTGCAGGTGTGATTCGATGTGTCGTGTCATGGTGATTATTATAACTCGTCCGGGATATTATACCGCGCCTTGTCTCCTTTGAGCACCCATCCGGGCTTCTCGGCCCCGCTAATGCGTATCGGAGCATAATCGTCCGTGCTGCCGCCGTTCCGGGCCACCTCATTGCACATCGCGGAATACGTCAGAATCCGACATTTCACATCGATGCCCAAGATGTCGGCGATCGTCAGCCGTTTGTACGTGAACGCGTCCAGCACCCTGTTCAGGGCATATTCCAGCCGCTTCCCGCTCATTCCCGTCTTCTCGATACGCTCGGCAAGGATAGAGAAGAATTCGCTCGACATATCCGGAAAACATACGGACAGTTTATGCACCACCGTGGCGATATGTGCCGCCGATGCCGGAGGCCCTGCAAGTACGGATACTTCCTCACTCCCACTCTTGGCGAGTGTGAGCGCGATAGATTCCCTCGGCGACGGCCCGAGCGAGCTCATCAGGGCCTGGGGGTTGATTTTTTGTACTTCGCTCATGGTTCTTGATTCGTTGATCTTGTTCGTACTGTTGGTTCTTGCGCAGCCAGTTATTGAAATGCCTCTTGCAGTCTCGCTTGTCTTTGACCGTCTCGCCGCTATTTTGCACATCGGCAGCGTATTCGCGGATTTTCCGCTCGACATAGGATCGGTCAAGATGCTTGTTCATGCACAACGCCTCGAGCCATACGTCCTCGCCCGCCAGATATTCCGCAATGGCCGTCACGGGGACGTATTCGAGCGTGCCATCGGGTGGCGGTTCCGGGGGGAGCTTTTCCGCGCAACCTTTTCGGGGGGCTTTTTTCGCGCAACTTTTTTCGGGGGCTACGTCCGGGGATTTACGGGGTTGGGCTTCCTGAGCACACGCAGTGATTCCACCCATCCCCGTTTCCTCCGGGATTTCCCCTTCCTCGCGCGTGCGCGCACCAGGAGAGGGAGAAGAATAATCTATTAGAGATAGATTGTCATACTCATTCTCATTATCGGCTTTTTTGGGTTTTAAAAAACCCACTGGGTTTTTTGGGTTATTTGGGTTTTCCGATCCTCGACTGCGGCTTTCTTCCTTGCTCGGTCTCCCACCTTTCGACCCGTTCCGCTTGTTTCGCTCGATTACTTTCTGGTATTTTCCCCCGTCAATATCCATTTGGTTCTTGAAGAAGGCGAATGCCATATGTATATCTGCATCCACTTGCGTACTACCGTCTATCTGATAGAGAAATATCGCTCGGAATAATCGCCCCAGCTGCTTATCGGACAAACCCGAAACTGGCCCATAGAATGACTTGTACAACAAAAAACTATCTTTCATAGACGCATCCTCTCTTTCTCGAAGCTTATCATCGTCCGTAGATTGTCGCATTGATGCTTACAAGCGGCGTTGATCCGATCTAACCATTTGGCCAGCGCATTCAGTTCTGATGCCGAGCTATCCACCAACTTATTGGCTAATGACGCTGAAAGGCTCGCAATAACCTCTTTTTCATCATGGAACATCTTTGCAACAGCCGCATCCCGCATTCCAATGACCTCGCTTAACAACTCTCCGCTGCGGGCATAATACACGCCCAGCTGATCGAGGCGTCCGATCATCGCGTTGATGTCGGCATCATTGAGACATTCAAGCAGGTCTTGTATGTCCCTGGCCTCCCTTCTGATCTCGTCGATCCTTGTCATGGCGTTTCATTATTTTCTTGTACAACAATTTGGCGTTTCGCAATGCGTTCTGCCCTTTCACGGTTTGACCCCGGCATTGATCCAGGTCCCGGAGGATGCGCACCACCTGTGCGATCTCCCACTCTTTCAACTCATACATAAGCGAACCATTTTAGCGGCTATTTGTTCCTTGATCCGGTCGGCGTTATCAAGGGCATCGCGGACTCTCTTTAGAAATGCCTCGTCCCGATCCACACGCAGGATTTTGAGCATGAAATATCGGTTTTGACACCGAGGGTCGTAGGATATGAAATCACACCACTTGCGTCCGGTTACGAGCAGGTTCCCTTGAATCTGGGCATAGTACTCGGGATTAATACCGTGCAGCTCCGAAGCAGTCTCCAACAGCAGATATTTGGCGTGTATCGCCGAGTTGTAAGGACACTTGATCTCGATGATACCGTCCTCTCCGACTAATCCGTCGGGGCTGCCTCCAAAAGTCCGCGACCACTCGATAAAACCGCACAGATCGACCGTGTTGCCCGTGCGATCCTCGTAAGCTATCCGAGCCTCCGGCTCGTGTTGGTGCCCCCATCGGACCTCGCGTGTGTTCAGTTCGTTATAGTCCAGGCAAGTACCGTTAGTCAAATCCTCGGCCAGCTTGTCGAAAATGTAGCTTTCGGTAACCTTCGATACGTCGCCCGACCTGGGTTTGGTCATTAGCTTGTGAAGCTCTGACGAGGTGAAATGAAATAAGCGGTCGTTGAACCATTCGGGGGTGTTCTGATATGTATTCGAGCCATTCATATACTTGTTTGATTATTTTTCGGGGAAAAGTTTGCCGTCATCGACCATCACCCTCTCTGCTGCTGCGGCAATATCATCGACAGCTTTCGTCTTTGTAATCATCTCGCGCAGGTTGTCGGCCTCTTCCTTGTTGATAAGCCCGCGGAGCAGCGCGGCATTCACATCCGCCTCGGTCTTGATGGATGAAATGTCGAATACGGCTGCCTGCCGCCCCGGAGTAACGCCTTCGTAGGTGGTATCTACCACATCGCGGATTTCCTCGACCGTCTGCATCCCCATAGATATTTCCGGGGCATATGTTCGCTGGAAAAACGCCGCCGAGCGGTACTGAAGCATCAGTTCGGGCATCGTCTTCCACTTGCTGCCGGCCTTGCCGTACCATCCTTCGTCTTTGGCCATCTGCATCGACACCCAGGCGCCGTGCAGCGGGCTGCCCGTGGTCTTGTCAATGGCCCAGGCCCGACAACGCCACTTATCCAGATCGCCTTCGTTCTCATGTTCGTAGCGAAGCGGCGAGAACCGCCCGCAGGTGTTCAGCGCAGCGATCAGGAACTTCGACGACCAGCCTACATTACCGTAGACTACGTAGAGGTTCTGCATCACCAGCAGCGGGGACATCCCGATACGGTTGGCCATTTCCAGCGCAATGATACAGTTGGCGACAGCCTCCGGGGTTTTAGATTTCTGATACTGCACCGGGACGATGGTGGACGAAGCCAGCGATATAGCCATGCGCTGTGCGTTCTCGAAATTGGCCTGCGAGGCGAACACGAGCATCGAATCCCCCGATGATGGGGCCGTAATAGTCGCAGGGACGGTTTCCTGCTGAATCTTGTTATCTTCCATAGTTGTTGTTGGTTATAAGTTGTTTCGTTTTGCGTAATCGTTCATTCGTTTTGCCAGGCACGGACGGGAACAATCATAGATCGTGTCCCATACTTCTGTAACCGTGAACCCCTCATCGGGGGCGCTCAACAGATCGTCCCATAGGTAATGACGCTCCACGGTGATGTGAAATACACCCCAGTCCACTTCGAAGGTAAATCCGTCGACATCCCCGTAGGTATAATACTGGCCTCGATCTGAATCTTGGGCATCTCCGGGTGTCTTATGTTCGAAAAAAGCGGCGAACATTTTGAAGAGCAGCTTCATCGACTTGTCAGACAATGTGAATTCGTTAAGTGTCGGACGCTTTTTGACGTTGCCCGTAATATATTCGCTCGGGATGTCTACCAGCTCCTCCGATGCCGGAAGAACCGGGGATGTTGTTGTAATGTGATATTGCGCGTTCATGGCTAATCGAATTTTTCAAAGACACGGTTCAGAATAGCGTCTACGGTATCGTAGATGCGCTTGTCAGAGTAGACGACGCCGAAAACTGCGGCTATGGGCAACATCCACAGCAGCAAGGTTACAAGGCTTGCCATAATTCAGCGGTTTAATGTTTGACTTTGGGAGGGAATACCCGGCTTACGAGTATGGTGCCGACAACGACAGTATAGGCCGGATACATAATGCGGAACCGAGCCAGGAAACAGCCAAGGGCGTGTTCCTCGCAGGCAGCGCGGATAACATCAGTGTAATCGACTTTGTCCGAAGAGAACATCGGTCGTGTTGCCTTGAGGTGGCAACGATAGAATACGGTGCGGCTTTTCTTTGCGCGCGGTGTGGTCTGGGTGTTATTTACCCGGGTACCACTTTTAACATCGGTCTGCATTGTCTGTTAAAAGTTTAGTTAATATGTAAAGGGCAATAAAAAAGGCGTTGCCCCAGTCAGGTTTGCAGACCGACACTATCAGCAAGCTGAAAGTGGACAAGGGACAACGCTTTATATAGCGTTAACTATGTACTTTGTTGATGCTAATAGCATCGGTCTGCAATTGCAAATATACAACTTCATTTCGAATCTGCAAAATTATTTGCCATCGGCATCGAAAAAAGGTATCGACGGCTTCTCCTTACGGGCGATTCGGTACATCATTTCAGCCTTTGCGCCGTTGATGATCTTACCCGCAATGTTAGCAATCTCCGATGCCTCTTTGGTCTCGATCTCTCGTGCTCGAAGCTCTGCATACACGCGGCCCAAATCGGCCGTCAATTCCCGGATGTTCTTAATCTCTTTCATCGTTTTGTTGTTTTTTGATTTCTCGGTATAGCTTTAGTTGAATACGTTTGTAGTCGATTGTTTCTGGGGTTACTGGGAGGTTTAAGCGTTTTAATTTATCTATTAAATAACTGTCAGTCAGTTCTTCGCGATACTTGCGTTTCATTTCCAGTAACTTTTCGGTATTGGCAGCGTACCACTTGCGGTACCTTTGCCGCTCCTTTTCGGTATTGGCTTCACGCCACTTGTGGCGTATTTCCCGTATCTTTTCGGGATTGGCGGCACGCCACTTTCGGTTATATTCCCACCTCTTTTCGGGATTGGCGGCACGCCACTTTCGGTTATATTCCCACCTCTTTTCGGGATTGGCGGCACGCCATTTGCGGTATCTTTCCGCCTCGCATTGTTTGCAAGTATGGGTACGACCTAATACGCATCCCTTATTCTTCGCAAACTCTTCCAGCGGCTTTTCCTGCCCGCATTTGCGGCAGACGCGGGTAATGTCATCCATAATTTCTTACTTTTAGGGGTTATTCGTAGATAGGACGCCAGCCGACAATACTACTATGGCGGTAATACTATTGCGACGCAGGGAGGATTCGAACCTCCGACCTCCACAGGCAGACACTCCGACGCGTCGGGATGTCTGCCAGTAGCGCACTACCGCTGTACTACTGCGTCAGCCTTTACTATTTCTTCGCTTCCAAGATAGGCAGATTAGCTTCCGTGGGAATATAAACCACCTTGTTGGGAATGTTATTCTGTTGGCGCACCCACAAATACTGAATGTAGGTCGAAGTGATCGATCCGTTCTCAATCCGAATGGCTTCTGCCGCACCTTTTGCTCGCTCTATTTCTGCCTGTGCATTGAGTTTCTCGGCTTCCAGGTTGGCTTTCGCTTCCTCGATTTTGATACGTCGGTTTTGTTCAGCTTTGGCAAATTCCGCCTTGCCGCTCATTTCCTGCTGCCATACGTTGTACGAAGGACATCCCACCATACAGACGGCAATGATACAACAGACGACTGCGACGATTGCAATCCATCCGGTTGCATGGAAAGTGATGTCATAATCCCCGAATTGGTTTTTGTGTTTTTCGGTAAATAATTTCATAATTTTAATAATATTAGATTAAAACTGATTTATTGCCAATTTCCGCGACCTTTCGGCGTTTTTGAGATAGCGCGCCTTGTATTTCTCATTGGCTTTCTCCGGAGGAACCAAGATTACCGTGTTTCTATCGAGCCGTAAGGGCACGAGACCCTTTTCTTTGAGCTCATTGATATAACTCTGCATATAATAGATGATTGTTTATTTCAAAAAATGCGGGGGACTTACGACGATCCCCCGCGGTGGCGACACGGCTTCCGCGCCGCCGGTTTGCGTTCTTTATCTCCCGTTTCGTGGGCTTAACCCGCCTCGGCCTCGCTACTCTTATTCACGCGGCCTCGGATTGTCGAGGGATATACCCTCTATCGCTTCCGTTGATTGAATGACCCTTCGATCAAACTAACAACGTGGGGATCGCTCCCCTGTTGAGCTACCCGGAGTCGAACCGGAAGCGCCTCCTCCAAAGGGAGATGTGTTACCGTTACACCATAGCTCAAAATGCCTGTCTTTCCAGGCTGTCAGATGCTTTCGTATAACCTGTCCGATAGAGTCAAGCGTCTGTTCCGCTTTGTCATTGCCGCGCAATCGGCAATAATCCCTTGCGCTATCGTCGCTCTACTTGCACCATCAACAAAGGGGTTGCGGAGGGTGAGAGATTCGAACTCCCGAAGCGTTACCGCTCGCCGGATTAGTAAGCCGGAGCCTTCAACCACTCGGCCAACCCTCCAAATATCGCCCGCGGGCCTCACGGATGGCAGACGACGTGCAATGATGGATAAAGAAAGGAGGCGTTAATACGCCTTATTCTTTGATGAAACGCCCGTCGGCGCCTCGCTTGCGGGTATATTTCATCAGATCGAGTTCGACGGCAATACGCAGGTTGCGTTCCTCTGCGCACTTTTTCAGAAGATTATTGCGATCTTTCTCGCCTTCGGCAAAGCTCCGACGGATGTCCGCATTCACGCGCTCGAGCCGTTCGATCTCCGCACGGTATCTTTTTCGCGGAGTGAAGTCAATACCCATAAATTTTCGGGTTTTGAATGCATCGGTTTTCATATTTGTGCAATTTCGGGGTTAACGACCATATGATACTCTTTGTAGCGGACAACCCGCCCTCTGTCTGCGTCGTGGCTGTAACACCAATCGCCAACGATGATGTAGCCTTTGCGCCGGAGCCTCGTGACAATCTTCCGCAGCTCCGTCGTGCCAAATTTGCTCATCGCTTTCCACACGGTCAGCGTGCCTCCTCTGATGAAGTAGGCCAATATGCGGGCCTGTGGCTTTTTTAAATTCTCCATAGTTTTGAAATTTTAAGGTATTCGTGCCCTGACGCCATCGAAGACAAGGCTCGCCGAATAAATAGTGGTATACGCCAGCCGAAGCCGGTTATCTATTTGGTCGCCATCAGGGCATAAAAGCGGGATTGCGCAAATGACTACAAGCTTAAATCGCAAATGGACAGAAAGAACGTGTGCACAAAACCCGCATTGGAGCCCGGATAGGTACATTCAAACCACACCGGGCATAGTGTTGATACGGCTCACCGGATCGCTCCGGATCATCGCTCGCTCGTTGGTATTTATCTGTTGCCAGCCCTTCTGCGCCAAGTCGCTCACTGGGTTTTACATCCACTCGGATGGTTCTCGTGTATCAATACGTCAAAGACCCGAAAATCGCTTTCTGCCTTGCAGCTGGGGTTATTGCCAGCGATTAAACCCCTAACCCTTGCGGGATGCTATCTTGGGAGTGCGGCAGGATTCGAACCTGCCACGCACTCCTTGTTGGTTTAGTTCTCTATCAGCTCCTCCACCCGGAAGCCTCGGCTTCGGCGGGGATTGCGCAACCTGCGACATTCGAAATCCGTACTGAACACCTCCACCGAGAACAGGCACAGCAGTATCGCGGCCCCGATGCGTCGGGTCATCTCTGACACGTTGAGCGTGATGCCGAAATTCTGCGTGAAATACCAGGTAACCAATGCCTGCAAGGTCCGCTTCGTCCCCGTCTTGTCGTAGATGCTCTGGAGATGGTTGGCTACGCATTGGTAGATCACGTTCATCCGTTCTGCGATCTCGCGGGCCGAATAGCCCAGCACGACGAGGTTCATTACCTCACGCTCGCGTTTGCTCAGTATGGTGTCAGTTTTCATAGTCTTAAGCCAAGCCCCAGATGTCCGTAGTGCCTATGTATGCCTTGAAAGTTTGCTCAATGGCTTTCCGCTCGAGTGAAGTATGGGGAACATATCCATTCTGCCGGTTATGCAGAGCCTGCCGCGTGCGAGGATTGGGAACCTCCACCTTTTTGCCGTCGATGTCCACAAGTTTGATAAACCCCAGCTCCATACAGAGTTCATGTCGGAGCCTCGGGCCCAGTTTTGTTCCGTTTTGGCGGTCGAAGTTATCCACTATTGACAATCCGCGCGTAAAGGCGTTTTTTTCGATTATTTGGTCGTTCATAGCCATTTTATAGCCTTTTATATTAGGTTTATTCGATATTTTTTATATATCTTTACATTGTTTTCGGGTTAAATACGCTTTACCTTTGCTGTATCAATCCGTTGACAATGCAAATATACACGATATTTCTATTATATCAAATTTTTATAATAGAATTTTCGATTATTTTTTTAATTGAAAATTATGGTGAAGGAGTAATTAACTATGAATGAGTGTGATATATATGTAGCGGAAGAAATATTGAAACGACTTAAAAACAGGAATGGATGCGTTACCGGAGTAGATATTGAAGAATTAGTGACTGATGAAGCGCAATATTATCGTATTTGCTGTTCATTGTGCAACTTTGGCGCGGCTATAAAAGGCAGTATCGGGCTTAGCGGTACAGAAAAAACTGCTTATATAATATCGAAAGGTGGAGCAAGGTATATATACGCACAAGAGCAAGAAAATACAAATGCTATTGCACTACAAAACGAGGATTTAGAATTATCGGTTGCTGAAAAAAAGCGAAATAAATATTATTCAGTTGTAGCCCTTGTCATTTCTTTGCTTTCGTTCATTATATCGGCAGCGGCGTTCATAATCTCGCTCCGATGATTTGAATAGACGATGGAATACATACAGATTAAAACATACTGCGAATAATGAAAAAATAACCGATATAATGCCTAATACCATAACAATACGCTTTTCGCAAAAATAATAGAAATTTCATTCAAAATGCAAGGTTCTGAAAAAATAAATGAGATATTGCTCAATCTCGGTATTAAAGCGCCTACGTTTGCTAAACGAATAGGCGTAAAATATCAGCGCATTTTAGATATTCAGAGCGGGAAAGTGAAAAAAATATCTGGGGAGCTTGCTAATTATATTATCAACACCTATCCCCAATTCGATATAAATTGGCTATTGACCGGCGAAGGGTCAATGCTCAAAAATACCGACCAACCTGTCAGTCAAGGAGGAGAAGACGCAACACTTTCGGAAGCTGACTTAAATAATTCAAACACTATGAAGAAGTATTTAGACCAAGTCCTTCGACAAAACGAGGAGCTAATTCGGCAAAATGGGGTACTACTTGATCTATTCCGAGAAGAGAGGGCTAAAAACAAGGGCGAAGTCGCCCTAAAAAAAGAGGGCTAAAGGTGTTCTAATTAGACTAATGCCTACCGGAGGAGAGCTGGAACCGTATGCCAAAGCACACACATAATAGCACTAAACAAAAAAGCCCCTCTCCGAGTATCCGGGGGGGGCAAATTGTATAAACCAAAAATTAAACACCATGAAGAAACTTTTACTTACATTCATCATCATTTTAATATCTGGGATAACCTTTGCGCAAGACCGAGATTCTGTAAAATACAAATCGTACGACATCGAAAAAGCTGTATCTATTATCAAGTCAAGCCCGTACGCTCCTGGTCTTATTACCACTTATAAAGGCCGTCGAGTATATTTTGATTATAAATCAGACCAATATATATTGGAAGAGCACTTCGCAAGAAGATACGGCCCGGGTATGGTAAAAGCGATGGATGAACTATATATAAAACAACGCGAAGAATATCAGAGAAAAATAGAGATGCAAAAGACTTTAGAATGTCAACGCCCAACATTTAAGCCGGACCAAGGCATAGATGATGAGGGCAAAAAATATAAGCTCAAATTAAAGCCTCGGAACCTCGTAATAGGGACATCCGTCATTGGTGCATCTGCTGCAGTATATATGCTGACCAGTTCTGCGGTCAGTACAAGGTCTAAAGGGCTGGCAGAAGAACTTGCAAATCACGATATTGATTCAGATGAATATGCAAAAGAAATAGAGTCTTTGGATAAGACGAAGCGTACCGTCGGATTCATCTGCGCCGGAACATCTCTCGCAGGAGTAATCGTTGTGTTAACGGGAATATATAGAGATTACGACAACGGAATAAATCTTGGTCATAATTTCACGGTTTCGGACTACGGCGCAGGAATCAGTCTGACAAAAAGGTTCTAACCCACCCTCCCAACTCCCGGGCCACGAGCTCGGGGATTTTTTATACATATTGAACAATAAACCGCTTTAAAGTTGGTTTTCTCCCCGAGAAAAACACGGACATTTTGAACAATCTATCCCATTAAAACCCGGGCTATTCGCATCGGGTTTACGGTGGGGATCAAGACTTCGCATCGGGTTTACGGTGGATGCATAGGCCTTCCTCCACGAACTGTGCGGCGGTCATCCGGCGGGATTTCAGAAACGCGCGCAACTCGTCTCGCAATTCCGGGGGGAGGCGCAAGCTTACAGTGACCGACGGCGCACTGCCTTTACATTTGCGCCCAGCGCCCGGGCGCGCACCGCCCCGTTTTGATGCATCCTTATTCATGTTGTGTGATTTTTTGAAGCAAGGCAACGGAATCGCGGGCCGACTGAATCGCGCTTGTAAATCGTTCCGTGGCCGCTTCACCGTTCATATCGACCATGCGTGACCGTTGCGACTTTGCCATCCGCAGGATGTCGTCAAGAGCGGCTATCTGATCGTCATACGGCTGACCGTCCCGTCGAACGGCTGATTCTTCGCCGTGTATGTAGGCTTTGAAAGCCTTCTTCATCAACGGCCGAAGTCTGTTGATATGCGCAACAGGCTCATGCAACATTCGCACGACCTCCAGCACGCACAATACATTTCCAATGATGGCAAAATAGTATCGGTTATCTATTTGCGATTCGGATAGACAGGCGATGCTCTGCTCGAACTCTGCACGGCGTGATTTGGGAAGTTTGTATACTCTGGCGATGAACCCGACCTCCCGATCGGTGCAGACGATGAAGTCGTCGGAAAAACGGGACGATTCCGAACGGCGACTTCTATCGATAATAAATGCGGGGTACTCTTTCATATTGAGCTATTTTGTAATTTCGCCACGAAGGCATTTGCCGCCTATGCAAACGACGGCGGATCCTTTACCGATGAACCGTTCGAGTTGCCGGCGCAGCTCATCGACATTAAGCGTCTTTTTCCCAATCTTAACCAGCCGGTCATCGGCCCTGTATGCATATACGCGCGACGAGAAGAAGATGTCCGTATTGATAAGCATATCACCTTTCGCGTTGGAGGCGTATTTACCGGCATCAGACAGTTTAATGGAGGAGATAGTTTCACCGGCTTCGGCTCGGTTCAGAAGCGAACGAATGGAAATAAATTGATTGTCGTCCATGTTTTCAAAATATTCGTTATTATGTGCCGTATTTTCAACAGCCTCTTCAGATTCGACCATAGCGATGAATTCAGCATCGGCTGTGTGCAGCTCATCGACTTTGTCCGTCGAAATCTTATTCGCCGCGAAAGCGATGCACCAACGCTGTTTTTCGGATAACGTGATAGCCTTGCCGACATTTATTGATTCGAGAACACGATTGCAGATGTCTACGACGAATCCTTCGCCATTCTTGGCGACGAGCTCGAGAACGATCATGGCTTCGTCCGAATATTCGAATTCGCCCATGCCGACGTAGTCGCCGTCTACCATGTTGAAGATGTTGATAGCCTTGCCCGATTCAATGGCTCCTTTGACGCGATCGTAAGAATTGATAAAGTTTTTCATAGTTGCCGCTTATGGCCCGTCGGCCTTGTTTAGTTGTTTTGGTATTGCAAATATAAGCATTTAATTTGAATATGCAAAACATTTTTTCAAAAAATCTGAAAATTTTTCGTCAAACTATTGCACAATGTGCCGAGGGTTCGCTCCTTTGCATCGTAAGCCTGTGATGAAGCAGGCCACGGACAAGAAAAGCGGCAATAACCGCGAATCTTAACGACGAAAGGACACGTTGTTGGTAGTAGGTTTCCTGGGAACGAGGGTCTGTGGCTATTCATCCGGCCGCAGACCCTTTTTCTATGGCAAAGAGAACGGAAGGACCCAATAAGACACTCGACAGCAAGCCCGCCCGCAAAGTGGGCCGCCCTCGTGCATATACCCCCGAAGCTCTTGAAGTCAAGTTCGAGGAGTATGCAAAATGGGTGAAAGCGAATCCACGATACAGCAACAAGGTATTGGCCGACGGCTCTGTTATTCCCGTACCTTACGAACGACCGCTGACACTTGTAGGATTCTGCGTGTTCGCGGAGATTGTAGAGAATACTTTCCGGGAATACGAAAAGCAGGATGAATTTTTGAGCGTGTGTGCACGCGTGCGCGCGCGAATCGAATCCGATCAGTTGGAGGGCGCTATGTGTGAGCAGTATAACCCGACAATTGCATCGCGCGTTCTGCATCTTGCCGACCGCCAGGATGTGACAACCAACGGCAAGGCGATAACGGCCGCAACACAGCCTATTTCCGTGGTCCTCGATCCCGAAGCTGCCAAGATCATTCAGTCCATCGGCAAAATGACAGTGAAGGAATGACGCCCGATCCCGTAACATACAGAGGCAAGACCTACAAAGTCAAGATGTACCTCTACCAGCTATACGCCGGGAGCGGCGCCGTCGTCCGTATCTTCGACGAAGGAAGCTCCCGATCCGGAAAAACTTTCGACACGGCAGACTTTCTGTATGACATCTGCGCATCATCGTCCGTACCTCTTAAAATATACTGTTATCGGGCCACGCTTCAAGATTGCAAGGAAAAGACGCTGGACGACTTCCGCAAGAAGTTGCAATTACGCGGCGTATACGATCCCGATTGTATGCGTGGCGAAAACATTCTCCCCGAATATCGCATCAAGGATAGCGTGATTCGTTTCCGGGGTCTCGATAAAATGGATGTCAAAGAGGGCCACGACTGCGACATCGTATATTTCAACGAGATGCTCGACGGTGTAAGCCGTGCGCAATTCGACAATATCACCATGCGTTGCACGCGGATGGTCATTGGCGACTGGAACCCAAAATACACGGAGCATTGGGCGTTCCATATGGAGGGCGCTCCGGATACTATTTTCACGCACACGACGTACAAGGATAATCCCTTCTGCCCGGCGGGAGTTCGCCGCACAATCGAAGGATACGAACCCACACCCGAGAATATCGCCGCCGGAACTGCCGACGAATGGCGCTGGAAAGTGTACGGCCTCGGAGTACGTGCCGCGCAGGAGGGGCTGATATTCCCCGACATCGACTGGATCGACGAATTCCCCGAAGACATCGAACGCGTTGTGTTGGGCCTCGACTTCGGATTCACAGCAGACCCCACGGCCTGCGTACGTGTCGGATTCCGGATCCCGAACCATCTTTACTTGCAGGAGCTGATATATCAGCCTATCGACGACACTTCGAAATTATATGCAGCGCTTTCGCCGCACTTCTCAAACGGGGTATCCCGATGTTATGCAGATAGCGCCGACAAATATGCCAAATCCCCCGAAAGCATGATAACCGCAATGCGCATTAAAGGGCTTACGGTCATCCCCGTGCGGAAATACCCGGGGTCTGTCATGGACGGCATCACGTCCATGAAAGGATGCAAGATACATTGCGTGCGTTCGCGCAACATGCAGATAGAAGCAAACTCGTACGTGTGGGAGACGGTGAACGGCATCGCCATAAACTACCCGCACGACGAATTCAACCATCTATGGGACGCTGCCAGATATGCCGTTCAGTCTGAATTCAAGAACCTTATTCAAATAGCTGCATAATGAATCTATTCGGCTACGAAATACGCAGGAAAAGCAATAATACAGCCTCAAATTTGCCGGCATCGACATTGAGCTACATCGGCGTACCTCCGGTATTTCAGGGATCAACTGAAACCGTGGGGACGATCGACACCAGGGGCAAAGCGGGACAAGCCAAAGCATACGCACTTTGCTCGCCGCTGATGTCTGTAATCTCGAAGAAATGCGCGGCAATTAAGAATCTACGTCTTGCAGCCACCACGGAAGATGGTGAAGACCTCGAACGACCGGACGCCGTGCGGACCATATCGCATCCTAATAGCGTGCAGGGCATCGCGGACTTCGTGGCACACATCGAGGCCATGACGCAGATTTTCGGCAAAGCCTATATCGTACGCATGGAATCAGTGGGATTCTCGGGAGCTTTCGAGCTGTTCGTCGCCCCCAATCTTTGCGTCACGGAAAATGCCGCAATATCTCCGGCGTTATCGTTCATGCCCGATGCGGATATCGTGGATTACACGGTGACCATTTGCGGATCTTCGATGAAGATAGCCAAAGAAGATATGTTCATCGTTAGAGATGCCTCTTATGATCTCAATGCTTGCGGCGGCAACATCTCCCGAATGGTATCATTACAGAAGCCGGTGAATACTTTCGTAGCATCCTACGAAGCTGTGCATGAACTGATGATCAACCGCGGTATGCTGGCTATTATCTCGCTGACATCCGGAAGCGGCGATATTATTCGAGATGCTCGGCTGCCGGAAACAGAGTCGGAGAAGAATAACATACAACAGGCATTCAGAAAGTACGGCATCCGGGCCGATCAATTCAAATACGCGATCACGTTCATGAATGCTGCCGTAAGTCCGGTATCGTCAACGATTACCGATCTGGGACTGACAGACGTACAGAAAGCCTGCAAGAAAGAAATCGCGGACATCTACCAAGTGCCGAGCGTGCTGCTCGACGTAGAGGGTTCAACGTACGCCAACGCCAAAGAAGCGAAAACGATATTATATAACGACGCGATAATCCCCGAGGCAAATAATATATTCTCCGTGCTCAACAGGATATATGGCTTTGAGGATTTCAAGGTTATGCCCTACTACGATCATCTTGAGTTATTCCAAGAATCTAAGCGCGAACAGGCGGCGGGCATGACCAATCTCGTAAATGCCTTGAATAACGCCGTGTCCGGAGGTCTGATGACTACGGAGCAGGCTAAAACAGAACTTTTGAAATATATCGTATAACATGAACTTATCTCAGCAAATAGAAGCGCGCCGGGCGGCAATGGGCAACACTTGCCGCAAAGAGTTCGCCGTGACAAAAGCGGACATTGCGAACGAGGACGAGCATATTATCCTCGTGAAGTTCGCCAATTTCGGCAACAAGGACAGCGCGGGCGATATTCTTATCAAAGGATGCTTCGCCAAGTCCATTAACGACAGGGGCCCGGGATCGGCCACAAACCGCAAAATCGCGTTCGTATGGCAACATGATTTCGCCGACCCTATCGGCCGGATACTGTCTATCGAAGAGCGTGAAGACGGTGCATATGCAGAAGTTAAGCTGAGCAACTTCGACGCGGTGCCGAATGCAAAGCGCGCGTGGTTCCAGCTCAAAGACGGCGATATTAATCAGTTCTCGTTCGGATTCAACTACGTATGGGACAAAATGGAATATGACGAAGCCCTCGACGCGTTCATCGTTAAGGAAGTCGTGTTGCATGAAATATCCGTCGTTACTGCCGGAGCCAACGAGGAAACGGCATTCGTCGGTGCTGTGAAGAGTTTACCGGACGCCATCAAGGTTATGAGCGATGCTCTCAATGCGGCGTCATTGGAGGAGAAAATGAAGATCAAAAAGCAAATCATCGAGACATTGAACGCAGCCGAGCCGGAGAAACCACTCACTGAAAATATGTTCGGGAAAATAGGTTCACATATCAATTAACCAAAAAACACAAAGAAGAATGGAGATTAAATCATTTGTGCTTCCCGCTGGCGTAGAGTTCAGCGAGGACGAGAAAAAGGGCCTGAACGCGCTCGGAGATTATATCAAAGGGCAGTTCGAGGAGATGGTCGCAGGCATCAAGTCACAGAACGAGATCGTCGAGGCTGTCAAGGAGGAGTTCGGGAAACTCGGGCTGTCGCCGGCGAAGATCGAAAAACTGGAGGGCGCGCTTAAAGCTCAAGGCGTCGAGATCGCCACGATGAAGAAAGGCGCTCCCAAGCAGGAGGGACACAAAACGCTGGTCGCCGCTATGGAAGAGGTGCTGAAATCGGAAGAGTTCGCCGCCGCATATAAGGATATGCGGAACGGACGGGGGAGACTCTCGACGGGCGAGTTCGCGCTCAAACTCGACACGTCGGCCGTGACGAACGAAGACCCCAACCGCACCGTGCTGACGACGAAGATTTACGCAGACGCCAGCCCCCGCAATGCGTTCGTGCAACTCTTCACGCGCATCAATGTGCCCGACGACAAGAACCGCATCATGTACAACGATGCTTCCTACACCGACGGCACCGGGTATGCAGAGGAGATGACAAAGCACACCAATACCGACACCGCCACGCTTACGGGCAAATACCGTGAGCTGGCAAAACTCGGTTCCGTGCTTCCTTTCTCGGCTGAGAGCGCCGAAGATTTCGGGTACTTCCTGGCATGGGCGCAGACGAAGGCCCAGCAGGGGATCGCAGCCAAGCTCGATTCTCTGCTGTGGGACGGTGACGGCGTGGATGCCTCCAAGCCCAAACACATCTACGGACTAAAAGCATCCGGCGTTACGGCATTCAATGCAACGACGGCGGGTGTGGCAACCAGCGTGTCAGCACCGAACATCGCCGACCTGATCCTCGCCATGAAAACGCAGGCAAAGGTCGGGACCAACGATTCGATGGCTCCGAATTACGTGCTGATGAACTATGCCACCGAATTCAAGATGCGCACGCTGAAGAACACCCTCGGCGACTACATCACGGTGCTGCCCAATGGGGCCTTGTCGGTGCATGGCATGACGATTATCCCGACCCCGAAACTCTCGGCCTCGGAGCTCGTCGTGCTCGATTCCACGACGCTCCAGCTGCACGACAAGCGCAATATCACTATGGAGATCGAGCGCGTCCCGGAGACGGATTCGTATCGTCTGTGGCTGTGGTATCGCGGGCAAGCCCTCGTTACACGGCCGGATATGAAAGCGAATATCTATGTCGCCGACATCAACACCGCTCTGGCCGCCATCGAGAAAGCAACAGCAGGACCGACCGAGTAACCCATGAAAGCGAAGGATGAAGCAGCTATGACACGCGCCCCCGTTAGGCGCGGTCGTCGCGCCCTTAAAGCCAACGTCATGCGCGTCGAAGTCATTAGAGCGCACGACGGGATCAACAAGGGCGAAATACTCATCAAATCGCGGGCAACTGCGGAAATGATGATCGCCAAAGGGTTCTATAAAAAGACCTTGGAGGAGTAACCGGATAGGGGCGGCAACACGCCGCCCCTATCTTCAAATAAAATACCATGATCTTAGACGAGCGATATTTCACCTATCCCGAGACATATATTGCGGGGATAGAGACAAAGAGCGACGGTAAACCCGCCGGACCTGCCCCCAAAATCATAAGCGACATCCAGGCATATATCGCCAAATACGAACCTCGGTTTCTGCGAATGCTTCTGGGGTCGGATGTAGCCGACAATATCGAGGATTACCCGGCCATTGTGGCGTTGCTGGCTCAATCTGACAAAGGGACATCCGTAATTGCCAAGTATATCTATTTCTACTACTCGCGCGACCATATGACATTCAACACCGTTGCCGGGGAAAAGTTGAAGAACACCGAAAGCAGCACCCGAACATCTCCGACACATCGGCTCGTCCGCGTGTGGAACGATATGGTAGACGAATGCCGAGAGATCATCCGCATCGTTGACGATGTTAAGCTGTGCCCGGACTTTTACGCAGAGATATTCGAACCGATCAATACTTACAACCTATGAAGATAACCCCCAAAGATACGGTTAGTGATGTTGTGATGCGCAACCGTGCATTATTCAGCATGGGTACCGAACGTATCGTCAAAACCATCCAAGACCTGCCAGAACCCGAGTTTGTGCCTATAAAACGCCGGATGTGGTTCGACAAACGTCTGCCCGTTCGGGACATCGCCGGGATCACGATGGGTGAACTAAACGCCATCGAAGCCCGGAAACCATCGTACGAATACTTCTGTACTGCCCTCGGCGTGATGCTCGGGCTCGTGAAGTTCAACCGCATAGGCGTTGACGGCAATCCGGACTGGAACGCGGGGTTCAGCGTAGACGAGGAGCAAATCGGACGTCTTCGGTTCATCCGTGCCCAACGCTATTTCATTGCCATACAGAAAGGGTTGGAAGGTATCGGCAAATCGTGGAAAAAGCTGGAAATGCCCCTCACGGCCACAGAGATAAAAGCGCGGGTGAAGCGACCAAATCGCGGTCTTGTTGCCGCCTGCCGCAAATACTGCCAGATAATGAACGGCGCCGTAGATATGAATAAAGCATGGAATACGCCGTGGGCGACAGTATATGAAGCATTCGAGGCATGCAAGTGCGACAACATGGAACAGCGAGCCATCTATGAAGCGAACAAATCTAACGGGAGACGGAGACGATGAAAAAAAGCATCAACGAGATATTCAGAGAGTGCGCCGAGGCGGAGGGACTGTGCTCCTATATGTACGCCCGGATAGCCGAAGCAAACTACCTGATGGACGATGTCAAGCAATACCCCGTATTGCTCCGTCAGTTCAACGAGACGATTTCCGAAACACGGATGTCGGACATGCGACGCCGGACGACGACGCTCTATTTCTGCGACGCCCTCGGGAAAGCGGAGCCGGACACGGAGACCGAAGTGCAGCCAATCGTCGAAAAGATGGAAGAACGGGCATTCGCATTTATCAATCGGCTACGGTCAATGGGCCTCGAAGTAGAACTCGTATCCAATGCAACGCCTTTCTACGGAAAATTCGATGCATTGGTGGCGGGAGTGACATTAAGTGCCACTATAACATACAATATATGCTAATATGCCAACTATCAGGCAAATAGAGGAAATATTTAGCCCCGAGCGGATCATCGCCATCTGTGAAGACGAGTTCGGTCCGCTGGCCGAGCAGATCGCCTTCAATATAATGACAAAGAGAACCAACAGCGGCGCCGATGTCAACGCCCTGAACGTTCCGGAGGAGACGACCGGCGCAACAGCTGAAAGCCTTAAAACCATCCATGAAGCTACGAACGGTGGACTTACGGTCTCATTTGTCGGGCGCAGGGGCATCAAGAATATCGACGAAGGAAGTTCCCCACAGGATGTGCAAGAGGAGTTCGGCAGCTTCGAGGCATTCCGGAACGCGATAGAGCGGTGGGCGCGGGTTAAAGAATCGAGATGGAACCTTGACCCAAGATCGATAAACGCATATGGCGTTGCTTCAAGCGTCTGGGATCACGGAAGCGTGCTTTATCAAGAGGGCGGAGGAACGGAGATAATGAAAGACTTACTGCCCGAAGTTGTCGATAGAATCAGCAAAAAAATAACAGAGGAACTCGATACATCCATTTATCAACTATTAGATGCGACGATAGAATTATGATATTGCACACAAATGACGTATTCAAGGTAACCCGCCCAGAGGATATCTTCGAGACCCGGGGCCGTTTTGCGTATTTTCGGGTTGAACTGCTCTCCCAAAAGGGGAATATAGACGTGTCCCTTAAATTGACAGGAAGGCCCGATTGGACATTCACTCGGTCTATCACCTTGACACGCAAAACTAACGACAAAGGTGTGGCGGTATTCCCTGTTGGGCGAATATGCGAAAGTCTGATTCAAGGAACCAAATCGAATTTAATCACCTATGCAATTACTGCCTCCGAATATAACCATACTGGACCGGCTCTTTACGCAGTCCCTGGATTTGCAGACCGGGAGATTCTCCCCGAATGGGGAGATGGGGAAAATATTTCACAATTCTATCCCGCTGCCCCCTGCATTGTGGTCTATCCGAACGCAGGATTCGAGCAGTCGCTATTTTTTCCGAAACAAACGGGCGAGCTTTTCGTGCTTACGCCCTCCTCGACAACAACAGAGAAATACATCGGATATTCGACATTTTCTCCCATCATCCCGTTTGATCCGGCAAAAATCCCATCTGAAGACCTTGGCAAGCCGCTTGCTGTGGGAGCCACCCCGACAGACTATAATGCGGAGATACGAACTTACTACGATTATTGCACCAAGGGGATATTTCTGAAATGGACGGATGCTGCCGGTATCCCCTATTTATACCGATGGACGCCGGAATCCCAAACCGACGAAATGTCTGCGAGATCTACCTATCATCAACTCGACGATACGCTGACACCTCACGACGTGCAGAACAAGACGCTGGCCAAACGCTATACCTTGCATAGTCGCATTGTTGAAAGGGATGTTTTCAACTTGTGCCGCACGATCCTCGGATGCCAGGATTTGTTCATGTACGACCCGGATGCGGGCAATTGGGTGCGTTTCATGGTTGAAGATTCGGAATCCGAAGACACGGGCGCACCGATGCAAGATTTGGTCGTTGAAATAGTAAGATACGAATATCTATGACAACCTACGAACTATACATCAACGATATTCTGTGCGACCTTTCGAGCGACGAGGTCGTAACCCTGCTCTATCAAAGTCCGATATTTTCGAACCTCGACAGCATCCAGTCGAACCGTTCCTACAATATTGCGCTGCCGCCTACGCCTGCCAATATGCGGGCTATAGGTCAGGCCGCCCGCCCGGATGTGGATGCTGACGCTCCGTATGTACGACTTCCGGCGATGTTGTATCAGGACGGGGTGCCACTGTTCACGCAGGGGTTCGCCGTGGCAACGGATATTGCGGATACGATCAATGTAACACTTACGTGGGGCAACGTGGATAACTTTCAGCCTCTGTTTGATAACGGCCTGCGGGATTTGGGGCCGCAACTGGAAGAACTCGGAGCGGACCACATTGACTGGAATGAGAATACAGCGATTCTGGAGGGAAACACTACCAGTAAATACCCCGGTGTAGCGTTTTGGGGCGTGAATTTCGGAATGGGACTGTCGAACCCCAAGTATTTGCATCCGTCCGTGCAGGTGAAAACAATTCTTTCGGCTATCGAAAAGTATAACGGGATCACTATCGACGGCAAGGAGCGGCTGGCGTACAGCAAGAATCTTGGGCCTATTATTCCGCTTGTATCAAAAAATGCAGACTATGAACATAACTATGCGTACAAATCAAATGAAGAAAGCCCCATATCCATGAATTTGTATTTTAATGGACATGACCAAGCTGGTATCGTTGGGTTCCCATCCGGCACTATGGGGTTTAAGAACAATGGAGCAACAGCTATCAAAATATCAATTTCTTCTTCGGATGCCGATAAGTTTTATGTTAAATTTAATTGGCCGAGTTATGGTGAAGAGAAAGATGGTACTGCAACCATGTCTATATATGGCGTTCGTTATACGGGAGAGCGGGACGTATTATATAAGGAAACGTCCCCGTATAATACTAAAAATGGCAAAGTATGGTTTAGTGCTTTAGTACTTAACATAAATGGCGCATCCCAATATACAGGGTTTAATGTCAACTTCGAATCAACAGACGTCTTGCCCGATGAGTATCTTGTGGGCGACGTTTTAGTTTTCGGCGACTTTGACAACTTCGAAATTAGCTATCCGAATGCTTTTTATGTCGCCCCCAATCTCCCCGACATTTCCCAGGGCGATTTTATCCTCGCCCTGATGTCCATGAACGGCCTATTCGCCTATGCGGACAAGAATAGCCCGAACACGATCAAGCTGATAAGCATCGATGACATAATCGCCAATGTTCAGAAAAACGACATCATCGACTGGAGCGACCGGGTTATCCTGAATGACCTGCACCGAGTCGATATGCCAGACGCCTCGATGTTCACCATCGACGACCTCGCGCAAAGCAACATCCTCGACTACGACAACGACGACGATGTAAAGGCTGACACGCACGGCACCATCACGATCCGCAACGAAAACATCGAGAAAGAAACGGAGCTGGTGTCGCTGCCTTTCTCTGCATCTGAAAATGCAACGACGGACGGGGTAAATTGCGCCGTTGTGCCGATCTATGAGGATAACGGAAAAGGCGGCGCCAATTATTCGGAGTGCTCACCACGCATTCTATCGGGGCGTGGAGCGTTTATGTCGGGCATTGCCCGCTGCATCGGGGTGTTCGATCCGTGGATGAAATTCGGCGGCGAGGAAGGTATCGTAAAGACCCGATATTCATCCTATCAGAAAGTCGTTGACCGTCTGCGGATCATCACCATTCGGGCAAAACTCACGGCTCTCGATCTCTACAACCTCGACTACACGAAGCCGGTGTATATAGCCCAATTCGGGCAGATATTCGCCATATATTCGGTAGAAACAGGCGAAAACGACATCTGCGACTGCCAACTGCTGAAACTGAAAGTAGACGGAGTGGTGGCAGCAACGTATTATCTGCGCTTGGACGGCGAGAATGAAGACAGCCAATGGGTTGCAGAAGCGGACGGCATTAACGGCACAGCGTATGCCATAACATCGAACGGAACGCCCTATATCGTCGATTACGATTCCCGCCTTTATGTCGATCTGTACGAGGAGGACGGCGATCTGCATCTGTCTATCTCCGCTCCCGAAAACACGGGAACCGAAGAAATTAATTACAACCCTGTCATTCTGGGAATTCAGGAGAACGACGCCGTGCGCCGGCAGGTGGCAGTATCCCAGAAAGCAAAGTCGGCTTAATTTATTAACCATTTAACCCATATGAAGAAATATGGCACAGGAAACTATCGACAAGATTATTAATATCCAGTTCAGATACTCGGATTTAATTAAAGGGTGGGAGGCCGCCTCGACAGCTATTGACACAGCAAAAGCCAAACTGCAAAAGTTCAAGGAAGCAGGAGATTCCGAGGGTGTTGCCAAGCAAGCGCAGATTATCAAAGCGTTGCGTACCGAGATGTCGGCCTATACCCGAGAGATTCAAGCCAATATCCGCGAAGAGGTTAAACTGAATGGCAGCGTCGAAAATTTACGAGCCGGTATTCAGAAATTAACAGCTCAATACAATAAATTGAGCCGAGAGGAACGGAACAATGCGAAAATCGGAGGAGAATTAAGCGCAAAAATCCGGGAGATGCAAACCGAATTAAATGAGGCTAACGCATCGTTGCTAAACTTTCGAGATAATGTCGGTAACTATGCGAGTGCGGCAAAAGGTTTTACTCCGCTCGCATTCCAAGTACAGCAACTCGCCCGGGAATTTCCGTCGCTCACGATGTCCGCCCAGCAGTTTTTTCTGGCGATTTCCAATAACCTGCCGATGCTTGCCGATGAACTGACCCGGGCAAGGATGGCCAACAAAGCGTTGCGAGCCGAGGGGAAAGCGACTATTCCGGTGTTCCGGCAGGTTATTTCGTCCATCTTTTCCTGGCAGACGGCTTTGGTCGTGGGCATTACTCTGCTGACGGCCTACGGTAAAGAGATTGGAACGTGGGTAAAGGGATTGTTTACGGCCAAAGAAGCGGCGCTCTCTATGGCCGAGGCACAAGATAAGGTGAATGACGCTTTGAAGAAAGACGGGTACGGCATCGGTGAACAAATCGCCAAAGTGAAAGAATTGCAAATGCAATGGAGGGCTTTAGGGGACGATCTAAAGGTGCGAAAGCAGTTCATTGTCGATAATAAAGACGCATTCGACGATCTCGGGGTACAGGTAAACAATGTTAATGATGCAGAGAAATTACTTGTTGAACGTACCGATGATTTCATTCAATCTTTGCAATTGAGGGCGCAGGCTGCTGCGGCGCAGAAATTAGCATCTGAGCAATATGAAAAATACATAAAAGTTGTCGCAGAAACGGAGGATGATCTTGCCAAATCGGAACGATTAAGAGATTATTATATAAAACAAAAAGCAGAACGAGAAAAGATGTATGGCGGCCTAACGGCCGATATATATCAACGCCAGATACGAGCTTCGCAGGCAATGATAAACCAGCATCAAGCTGAAATAGATAAAATAAACGAACAGCGAAATGCGGCATTGGATACAGGCAGTATTTATACAAAATTGCAAGCGAAATATGAAAAACAGGCCCATGAAATCCTTGACGCCGCAGGCATTGAGGAGGCCGCCAATGATAAAGTAAATGAGAAAATAAAGAAAGGCATAACACTTGCGGAGCAGCGAGCCCGAGCAGTAAAAGCCGCGCGGGAATCCATCGTAAAAGACATTACAGCAATCGGTAATGCTCTGGATAAAGAGTTGGCCGATGCTTTCAAGGCTGGAGATAGTGATATTACTAAAGGCTTCAAATCGCAATTAGAAGAGCAGGCGCGAAAGTATCAAAATAGGCTTACTGAAGCCACATTATCGGGTGGAGGTTTAGGGGCTGCTAAAGAAGCTATTACAATAGCCAAAGAACAACTGGCGCAGTTGGACGATATAGCCAGCAATGAAGAGCTTATCAATCGGTTAGGCTGGGACGATGTGGAGTTGCAACGCCAACGGCTCGACCTCCGTATGCAGATAGCGAACGCCGAACAGAGCATCGCCCGGGAGCAGGACCGCACAGCGCAAGAGGCAGCACGGCAGACGGCGCAAACTCTCAGCAAATTATCAGGCATGACAGGGGCCTTTTCTGCAATGTTCGATGCACTGGGCGGAGAGGGCGAACGTTATGCGGAATTTGCGAAAACATTGGCCGTATTTCAGGTTGTTTTAGCGCAGGCCGAAGCCATAGCCAACGCCGTAGCCTCGTCAGCTAAAGCACCGTGGTTCATGATACCGATAACTATTGCGTCAAGTATCGCTACGGTAGTCGCAGCCATTGCGCAAGCTACACAAATAACAGATTCAGCAGAGACCCCGAAATACGCCTCCGGCGGCCTTGTCACGGGCCCGGGTACCGGAACTTCGGACAGCATCCCTGCAATGTTATCCAACGGCGAAGCTGTGATGACCGCCCAGGCTGTCAACGACTGGGGCGCAATGCTCTCGGCCATGAACGTCGCCAGCGGCGGAAACGCCATCCAGGTATCGAATCTTCCCCAGCGCAACGACGGAATGAGAGGGATGAAAGCGATGATCCGTGAAGCTATGCTTGAAATGCCGGCGCCCATTGTTTCGGTGGTTGACATCAACAAGGGGCAGAAGCGGGTCAAGGTTCAAAACAGCCTCGGAAAATTGGGGCGAAAAAAATACAAATAATTATTGCACAACGTGCCGAAGGTTTACACCTTTGTCACGAACGCTTATGAAGATATAAGCCGCGGAATCATGTACGAAATAACACCTACATATCACCACCCTGTAGTGGCCGAATCTGCCATAAGCGCGAGTGCTTTGTCTAACTTAACACATCAAACTAATGGCAGTACAGGCATGTACCACTACGCTCGGGCGAGACATTCTCAATGATTGCAACGAGCCCCACGCAAAAGGCGTGGAAAAGTTTTTCTATTTCATCTCCCGGGATGCTATCGACTGGGACAAATCCACGCGCGAAGGCTTCGTGGTTACCAACTTGGTGGCCCTGACCGGCAAGCGGGGTTACAAGGTCCGTAACCCATCGAATGAAACCCCGGCGATCACCATCACAGACCAAAACCCGAGCATCGACGCCGCATGGGACAAGGTTCTCCCCGTTACCCTTTTGGCTGACAGCCCGGAGAATGCCGCCGCAGTTCTCGGATTGAAGCAGGACAAATATGTCTGCATCTACGAGAACATGGAGAAAGGCGACGCGGGCAAACAGGCGTTCGGCGTCATCGGCTGGGAGCAGGGCGCGACTGGTGTAGATCTGAATATGGACAAGAGCGGAGATGTCGGCGGATGGACCGGCAATATCACCGAAACCGGGGCCCCTACTCCTAATCTGTTCTTCTACAAGACGGACTACGCAACGACGAAGGCGGCGCTCGAATCGCTGTGTTCGGCAGCGGCAGCGTAATTATGCAATCAGCTGAATGGTATAGAGAGAGGGTTTCTGCCCCCTCTCTATCCGATGCCGACAAGTCTGTTATCAGGGCAGATTGGAAGCAGGTCACGGGCAAGGATTTCACCGCATCATTCAACGCCCGGTGCCCGAACTGTCATCACGATGCGGCAATACTAATTTTACGGACTATGAACAAGCAGGAAAACGGCGGATACATTCTTAAGAGGGGTGTCGCTTTCAAATACAAAGGCAAGGTTTACACCTGTCAGAACATCACCCCCGAGGCAGCCGAATGGTGGATCAAGCAGGACTTGAAGCACCGCGACGACTTCCTGGAGCTGGGCAAAGACTACGACAGCTATGGCCGCAATGCAGACAAAGAGTAGCGGGACCGCGGATGTTCGCCACGTGAACTATCAGAGCGACTTCCGCATCGTCTTTTCATTCCCCGAGAACAAGCTGCCCGAATACCCGTGGCGGCTGGAGTTGTTCACGCCCAATACGGCGGGATATAACACTTTTATGGCGTGGTTTGACGGTGAGGAGTACCACAACTGCCTACCTTTGGAGGACGGCACGCTTCTCGTTACGGTTGACAACCACAATCTCGCCCCTGGGCTTTTGTCGTACAAACTGACGATCGACGCTCCGGACAGCGAGTTTCCAGACGGAGAAATGAACGTCACTACGCCCGGGGAGCTGGGAATCGAATTGTGGTACGGCCCGTCGGAGGAATTGAGCAACGAGGAGTTGAATGTTATCGTAGTGACGCTGAAAGGCGAAAAGGGAGACAAAGGTGACAAGGGAGATAAAGGCGACACCGGCCCGCAGGGAGAACAAGGACTTAAAGGAGAGCAGGGAGAGCAAGGACCTATCGGCCCGGAAGGTCCTATGGGTCCCCAAGGGCCGGAAGGCCCCCAAGGTCCGCAGGGAGAGAAGGGCGACGCTGGAAACCCGGGGTCGCAGGGCCCCAAGGGTGACACCCCAGTTTTGACGGCGCAGCCGGACGGCACAATCCTCTCCGACGGTGTGGTGTTGACGGACGTCCTGAAGGTCGCCGCGAAAAATTCGGACACGCAGACGGCTCGGGTCGAGACGCTGGCGGACAATCCGCCCAAGATTGTGGAGGTCGACGGCATGGCCTATTGGGCGTTCTACGACCTTGAAACAAAGCAGTACGTCACATCGCAGTACCGGGCGGACGACGGCACCATTGTGCAGCAGGTCGAGGGTTCTGCCGTTTCATTGGACGTCAAGGGCGGAACGATGTACCTCTGCGGAGAACTGACGTCGCTGACGCTAACGAGCATTCCGACGTCTACGAAACTCTCGATCATCCGCTTCACGTCGGGCGCTACGGCTACGCAGTTCTCCTTCCCGGAGGATTTCAACATCACCGGTTGGTCGAAGCCCGAGGAAAACAAGAGTTACACCATCTGCATCCTGTTCGGTGCGGGCAACATGACCTACGATGAATAGTCTGCTCTATTACTACAACAACGTGCAGAAGATGGCCGCCTACCGGCAGGCCAAGCGGATGCAGCGTGGGGCTCTCACGACTCAGGGTGGATTCTCGACAACGGATCCGGCCTTGAGACAGACGCCTTTTACAATTCAGTGTGTGATACGTCCCACAAAGGTTACATCCACTTTGCAAGTGGCATTTAATACGAAAGGTGATAGCACAAATCCAAGAGTCGACTTGAACCAGTCTGGGAATATTGTAATATATGGAGGCGGATCCATGCTATATACTAAACCAGCTAATCTGGATAGCATCTATGATATTGTATTTGTGGCCACGGATTCGCAACTGTCATTATTTGTGGATGGAACTCTTATTACGAGTGTGTCTTATGTAAATACTATATCTTTATATAATATAGGCTTTTATTTCGCTAACAACAGCCTATATTTCCAAGGCGACTATCTCCTGCACCGGCACTTCAACTACGCCATGAGTGCGGATGAGGTGAAGGCCCTCGACAACAACGGCGACCCGATGGGGTACGTCGTGCCGAAGGCGATGCGGTATTTCCCGGATGTTTCGTTCTTAGGTCCAGATGGTGGTTTAATCAGGCAGTCATATACATGGACGAATTCGCCAGAAGACCTTAACTTTTTCAGATACAATTTTAAGCAGGATATATTGTTAGGTCAGCGTCTGAAAGTACAGATAACCGTGTCTGATTACGAGGCCGGATATGTTCAATTGGACGCTGCGTTTAGGGGGGAATACTACGGACGAACAGATGGCATTCGGGCTAATGGTACTTATGTGTTTATAACAAACGCTCTTAATTCAACAGCCTATACGTCGTATGGTCGAGTATGGTGTGTAGATGAAGGTCAAGGCAGGAAATGCACGGTTACCGTAGACAGCGTGGAGGTTGTCGGCCTTTTCGCCGAGTACCTGCCGCAGAATCTGATGGGGTCGAGAAAAGAATCAATAGGATTTACTCATTTCAGTACGCAAAATCCATATACTTTTCCTGGAGGAGTATCGAAAACGATGTACTGCTACTTGACTCGTAGATACATTCTCGGAGAAGGCCTTAAGATGAGGGTGAAGGTTAGCGATTATCAGTCAGGTGTTACAACATGCGTTCTTGGGAACGTATATCATACAATACCGTCTGCAAATGGAGAATATGAATTCTTCTCGGTGTCAAAACTTTCCCCCGATGACCCAGCGTCCAATTATGCCATGATATATGGATCCGGCGCTATGACAATTGAAGTTTTGTCAATAGAATCAGTTACTGTTCTGACCTCCTGGCTCGACAGCGCGAAGCAGTTGCCGCTGTCGGACGAGTGTATGGAGCCGCTGTTTCAGTCGATCGGAGGCTACGACATGGCGGCCAACGGTGCGCCGGAGATCCTCTACAACGAATAACAAACAGCAATCGCTATGCAATACGCCAAACTTGAAAACGGATATTTGATCCCGGCCCCCGGCGAGGTGCGGCAGGGCGGGATGGTCATCATGAACCCCGGGCTGGAGATCCTCGGCCCGATGGGGTACAAACCCGTGGAATATACGGAGCGCCCGGAGATCACGACCCCGGGCAACGATCTCCGCGAGGTCTACACCGAAGAGGCGGACCGCATCACGGTGACGTGGGAGGAGTACACGCCGGAACCGGCGCCGGAAATCCCCGAACCGATCCCCGACGCGACGATTCGGCAGGTAGCCATGTTCGCCACGATGGCGGTCAATTCGATGTCACTATCCGACGAACAGGCGCTGGAGGTCAAAGACCTCTATCCCGAATGGGCCTCGTTCATCGGCAAGCCGCTCGAAGCAGGCTTCAAAGTCCTATACGAAGGTCGGCTCTACAAGGTGCGCCATCAGATCGCCACGGTGCTGGAAAATCAGGCTCCGTCTGAACTCACCGCCGCACTCTACGAGGAGATCAACGAGACGGCGGCTGGGACGCCCGAAGATCCGATCCCGTACAACGGCAACATGGAACTCTTCGAGGGTAAATACTACTCGCAGAACGGCGTGACCTACAGGTGCACCCGCTCCACGGGACAGGCAGTATATCACGACCTCAGTGCACTGGTAGGGATCTATGTTGAAAAGGCATAAGACTATGAAACGAATCTTGGACAAGATCGTCGGCTGGTTGAACAGCATCCCGGCCGACAAGTACAAGCACTTCGCCGCAGGAACGGCCGTTGCGGCGGTTGTCCTGCTGGCTGTGGCGTTGATCGTTCCCAAATGGCTGGCGCTGGCAGCGTCGGTCGTCACCGTCGCCGTGGCGGCTGTCGGCAAGGAGAAGGCCGACGCCAAGGCGGATCCATGCGATATTGTGGCCACTCTCTGCGGAGGCGCCGTCGTGTGGATAACGTATTTAATCGGATAAAGATATGGAAGTGGATGCCGGACAAATTACGAGCGTAGCGAAAGGGATCAGTGATTTAGGAATGATGGCTGTGACGGCAGGGGTGTTTCTCTTGCTGTCTATGGGGCTGATGATTTCGTGCTTCGCGTGGTTCAAATCTCTAATCAATGGTATCATCGACGACAACAGAGGCGCAATGCAGGAGTTGTTGGATGAAACCAGGGCGCAGAATGAGAAGTTGACGGATATCTCGGAGGGACTTCGACCCGAAACCCAGTTGCGGATCAAGAACACGGCCAATGTGTTCTTCGATCTGGCTGTCGAGAAGGTGTGCCGAATCATTAAGAAGGTTCGGGAGGAGAATCATATCGTCGACCACGAAGCGACTGCGGCGAAGATCAGAACGCTTTTGCACAACATCCACGAGGATCGGAATACGCGATTCGAAAGCTATACCTATCGAGGTCGGAAGCTGTCCGAATATACGGATATTGCATGGGTTGAAAAGGTCGCCTCTGTTGTCGAGGATGAGATCTACAATTCGGCCGGGCCAAATAACGGGCGGGCATACACGAATGTGAAGGCCGCCTATGATGATATCAAACTCGATTTCTACAAAAGACTGAACCGTTAAACAAAATAAAGCTATGACAAAGACAACGAAGAAGATTATGATTATCGCGGCCGCCGCGGTGGCGCCGGTTATCGTGTTCAACCTGTTGCCGGACGGCGTCCGCATCGCCTCGACGATCTCGGCCGGGGTGGGACTGGTGGCTGGTATCATCGTCAAATCGTGGTGGGACCGTAAAACGAAATAGCCATGACTCCGCGAGGATTAAGAAACAACAACCCGCTGAATATCGAAAAGACGAAAGGCGGAAACCCCTGGCGGGGCGAGATCGTGCCGTCGAAGGACAGTCGTTTCGCGCAGTTCACGACAATGGCCTACGGGTATCGGGCCGCCTTCAAACTGCTGAACAATTACCAGCGCAATTACGGTCTGGACACGATACGCAAGATGATCGGCCGCTGGGCGCCGTCGAATGAAAACCACACGGACACCTATGTCCGTACCGTGGCGGAGAGATCGGGCGTACCAGCCGACAGTCGAATCACCACGACAAACCGGGATGTGATGGTGCCCATTGTGGCGGCGATGTCGTTTGTGGAGAACGGCGTTGATGCCAAGATGCTCGACGTACAGGCCGGATGGGAACTATTTATCAAAGGATAAAACGTATTATTATGAGAATCAACTTATACAACGAAGATTGCCTGATTGGAATGAAGCGTATCCCCGATGCAAGTGTGGACTGCGTGCTGACCGACCCGCCGTACTTGTACCTCAAGAATCAGAAACTCGACCGTTCTTTCGATGAGCAGGCGTTTTTTGCAGAGGTAAAGCGGATTTTGAAAAAAGATGGATTCATCGTAATGTTCGGACGCGGAACCTCCTTCTATCGCTGGAATACGATTTTGGCAGACCTTGGATTCAATTTCAAAGAGGAAATCATCTGGGATAAATCTTATATCTCATCCCCATTGATGGCGATATCTCGTGTGCACGAAACCGTCTCGATATATACGAAGGGGAAGGGCACGATAAATCGCTGTAAGGTACCTTATCTGGAGGCGAAAGCGCATAATATTGACTCTATTATCGCTGACATCAAGCGATTATGCACTATTTTTCATAATCCAAAGTCATTAAAGGCCGTAGAGGATTTTTTGACACAAAATAAACTAAAATACGAGCCAGATAAACGCCGCAGATGTCACGTAACCGCGCAAACAGGCTTTGGCAGCGAAGATCGAAATGCCGCTGTCATGCGGGCAATGAGCGACGGATACACGGAAAAAAGTATTATCCGATCCGATTTATATAAATGTAGTACATCCAATAAACATAATTTTCACGGTGATATGAGAGTAGGCGATCGATCATGTAATGTGATGCAATCTGTCGAGTTCGGTCAAAGCGAGAAATCCATCATCAAACAGCCCCGCGATCACTATGCAACGATTCATCCTACGCAGAAGCCTGTGCGGCTGTTGGAACGCCTGCTTGCGCTCGTAACCAAAGAGGGCGATATAATACTCGATCCGTTTGCAGGTTCGGCCTCGACGGCCATTGCCTGCATGGATACGAGGAGGGATTTCATCGGATACGAGATCGACAAGGAGTATTATGTCAGAGCGATGGGTCGAATTTCGAAACACCAACCGAAATTAGGTTTACAAACGGCATGAAAAAATATCTCTTCATCGCCCTGCTGATAGTTAGCGGGTTGTTGTGGCTGCAAACGGTGCGGTTGCGAGGTGAACGGTCCGAGCGCAAGCGCGTCCAGTCCAACAACGAGGTATTGACCGACAGCGTGGAGTTCTACCGGACGGCCAGCGGCAAACATGCCGCATCCCGGCAGATACTTGAACTCCGAACCGGAGAACTGGAGCGGTACAATGCGCAACTGGCCGCGCAGATCCGGGAGCTGCGGATCAAGGTCCGGCGGCTGGAGGCGGCGGCCACGACGGCCACGCGGACCGAGGTGCAGATCACGGCGCCCCTGGAACCCGCAGACCCGCAGTCGTCGTCAGCATGGGAGAAATACGGCGCAGGGGTGCGGAGGGCTGCCGATTCGGTAAAGACGGCCCTTAACCGGAAATTCCCCGGGCTGCCGAGCGTCCCCGAAGCGAAGGTTTTCAGATGGTCGGATCGCCATGTGAGCGTGGACGGCATAATCCGGGCTGATTCGGTGAGTTGCCAGGTTGTAAGCATCGACACACTCCAGCAGATTGTCCACCGGGTCCCGCGCCGGTTCCTGTTCATCCGATGGGGCACGAAGGCAATCCGGCAAGAGGTTGTATCGTCGAATCCGCATACCAACATTATCTATACCGAGTACATAGAATTTAATAAAGGAAAGCGATGAAAATCATCTACAACAACATTATTCCATTCCCGGGATTTGCCGCCATAAACCTATTCGGGGTAATATTCGCCCGCAAAAAGTATCGCCCGCTGTCGGAAACAACCGTAAACCACGAAGCAATCCATACCGAGCAAATGAAAGAACTGCTGTATGTGGGATTCTACCTCTGCTACCTTGTCGAATGGATCGTGCGGCTGTTCATGAAAGGCAACGCCTACCGTAATATCTCCTTCGAAAGGGAGGCGTACAACTGCCAGCATATCCCCGGATATGCGCAAATAAGGCAGCGGTTCGCACAATGGCGATAAATTAATGTCTCTTGGGGATGGACATAAAAAGTCCCCAACGCCCCTCTTCATTATTCCACTAATGTGTGCCATACGCACCGAGCATTGAGGACTATTCCTTGATCCGGTGCGTATGGCTTTTCATTAGTGGATAATCAAAGTTAAAACAAATATTTGAGATGGAGATGCGTAAAACAGAGCTTTTTGCACAAATACTTAAAACCGTTGCAAATGAAACGGAATTGACACCTGAGCAAATCCTTTCGTGTTGTCGCACCGCCGAAACGGTTGATGCCCGTTACATGCTCGTTCATCTATTGCGGCGCGAAGGTATATACATCAGCGAGATCGCCCGCATGATGCATTTCTCTCGCCGAGGTATCGAAAAAATGCTTTCTCAGTTCGAGGACCGCCTCTCTCAAAGCGGACACATCTTCAAAGTGACCTTTGAACGCATTGCGAACAAAGTGCGCATAGCCTTCGAATCATCCCGTTGACCACCCTGCCGAGCCTGACCACCTTTGCATTGTAGCTATAATACAATGCTACCTCAATCGCTGAAGAGGTAAGAGGCGGACGAAATCATGTATATACATGGAAGCAGATTATTTAACGTCGGGCGATCTGGCTATGTGGGAGAGCAATCGCCATTGCTACAAGCACCGCGACGGCATGGCCGCCACGGGTATCGGTCTGGCTGCCGGTCTGGGCAGCGGCGCACTCCTTCTGGCTGCAGCCGGAATCTGGGGCATTAACCAGGCATCCAAAGCTCGCAGCGAGGGTGCAAGCAAGGCCATCGACATCCTCGCCCAGACGCAGCTCCAGGAGCGCGTTTCGCGTGAGGGCTGGCAGAACAACCATGCACCTACGATCAGCCAGTACGTTGATGTACGGGCAGGTGCAGGCGCCGGGGCAGGCGCCGGAGCAAATGCCCTGGCCGCTGCTGAAGCGATGGCACTTGCCAGTGCAATCAACAACAACAGCAATGGCCTGAATTCGGCTATCGGAGGTTGCAATTTCCTCCGCGTGGCCCGCTACTCGGCTCCCAAGCCGTGCGGGTGCGACACGTGTCAGGATTAGCGCCTGCAGGGTGGGATGGGAAACCGTCCCACCCTTACCCTTAAAAACCGCTACGATATGTTGTTCAACAGAAAAGAATTCCATAATATGGAAATGATACGTACAACCTCCAAAGATGCCTTAAAACGATCCCTTATGCAAATGTATCAAGGTGATGTGGCTACAATGGAACGGATGTATGATTTCTATATGAAGGATATGCAGAATGTTCCGGACTTCGATCCGGTGGCTCCTTCAATGCTTCAGCAGGCAAAAACCACGATTGGAGACCTTTTCGGTTGGGCCGATGCCAACCAGGAAAAACTTGTGGGAGCTTATAACCTTTTCCGGGCGATGAAAAGCGGAGAGCCTATAAGCGCCGTTAGTGCTTCCGCTCCCGTCGCAGATGTTCCACCTCTACCGAAATTGTAAGCCATGCAACCCTATAAGATTGAAGTATACATATATGCTGAATCCGAGCAGGAAGCCCGTGAAGTGCAGCAGGCAGCCTATGATTTCGTGAACGAGAACTACCAGCATGGAGGACTCGTTACGGCATCCAAACTCAAAGACCTGCTCGTAAAATACAAGAACAATTTTTTCGTGCAAAACTTTCTGAAACGATGAGCGAGGCTACGAATTCCCAGGAGACGCGTCAACCGCGGAACATCTTCGAGCAGATACTGTTCGGCGTGCAGGTAACCAATGACAACATAGTCGCAATTCATGCCCGTATGGACAACATGGAGGCAAAAATCAATGCGATATATGATGCCCTCTATCCAACATCCGAGCCTAACGTTCCCGGCGCGGATGACAAGAATAAGACAGTAGGGAACAATACTTAATAAATTCATATCCATGAGTTGTAACAAAATTCAAGCGGCCTCCATCATTCCGGTGCTGGCGGCGGGGTCCGTGGCCTCGCCATTTTCCTACCACGTGAACATTACACAGCGGCTCTGTTTTGCGACTTGTGCAGACAACACTCCGGTGTTCAACCCGCAATTCTCGCTCAAGTCCGTCGCCCAGGTCGATCCGGGTAAGTATGTAGTGACTATGCACGTCGATGGGATCATTTCCTACGTTCCGCGTAACGGCGGCTGCGGATGTACCAAGCAGCAACCCTTGTCGCAGGATTTCCCGATTTACCTCGTTTCTGCGACAACACCATCCGTAAGCATTGAGCAGGGCTCGGCCATCAATGCTATGGCGGCATCGGCATGCCAGCCGTACAGCCGTACATTTGTATCGGAGACGCCGATCACCGTAACGGTGGCAACGGCCGAAACCCCAACAGCGTAGCGGTATGCTGTGGATAGCCCTGCTCACTATGGTATGCGCCACCATTGCGCAGCACCTCGGGCTGGCCGAGAAGATCGCGCAGATCGGCAGCCAGGTCATGGCATGCCCGAAATGCCTCTCATTCTGGGCTACGCTCTTTGTGCTGCTCGTTAACGGATGCAACATACTATGTGCGGTAGGGCTATCCCTATTTATGGCATACATTGCTAATTGGGTCGGATTCGCATATTATGGTGCGGAGAAATTATACGAAATATTATGGCAAAGAACAACAAGAAACCCGGATCAACGTCCTCAAAAGAAAAGGTCGAACCGGCAGTAATAATCCATACGCCAAATATCGTGGGAGTATATAAACCGCTGCCGCGGGTTCGGGCGTGCAAAAACTGTTAGATATGACATCAAGTGAAATGAAAGAACGATACGAGCGGCTACATGACAAGATGGCCGGCATGGACGATGAGCACGCAGAAAAGGTGTTCGCGGGAGCCCAGATGTGGGCATTCGGGAAAATTGCGGAAACATCGCCGACCATCGCCGAAATGTGGCTTGGGAAGATGGAGGCGATATGCTGGTATAATTACCTGTCAGACGCCGAGGCAAAGATGATCGCCGCGAAGCTCGTAAACCAAGACGGAAGCACCGGAGCAAAATGGAGCAAGGAGGCATTCCTGCAAACCGTGGAAAAGCTGGACGGGGAGGTCGAAAAGGAGCCGTATTACAACGACAATGCCCTATGGGTTACGGCTGTAATGATATACAGCGATCACGCCAAGAGTATCGCCGAGGATATGGGACACGCTTCGCCGGCTGATATTCCGTCCGAAAAAATGGCGCTATCTTGCTACCGGAAAGCCGTGGAGAAACTCTGCGACAAGGACCGGAAGCACTTTATCCGAGAGTATTTCGAAGATGAACTGACGTAGAAAAACGTCCTCGCATTAATTGCGGGGACGCTACTTTGTTATGAATGAAGAAATGACATACTGGCTGTCTCAGCTCGAAGTAAGCGAGTGTTCTGCGCCGCTGTTCGCCCTTGTGATCGCAAAGATCATGGAGGCTATATGAATCAAAACCGCGTCAGCAATGCGGCATTTTTCTCTCGTTCTTCTCGTTCAAAAGAAGCGAGATAATTTTCTGTCGTCTTCAAGTCCGTATGTCCGAGGCTTTCGGAAATATAGGCTATACTTGCCCCGGAACGCTTCAATACGGTGGCGAATGAATGGCGGGCCGTATATGTTGAAACCGGAGGCAACCCTAATGCTTTGGAAATAGACCTAAATTTACGATTTATGCAGCTTGTTAGGTCTTTTGCCTTTTGCCGCTGCTCCTCAATAGATTCTTTGCCCGTAAGAATAGGAAATATAAAACTATCAGGACTTTCTTTGTTGCCCCATCGTGATATAATATCCTGCATTTGAGGTACAATTATCGCCCGCACGGCTTTCCGGGACTTTGTGCGGTGCTCCGTCTTTTTCCGTACATAACTTATTTCCCCGTCCTCAATATCACTATATCGCAACCTTACGAAGTCGGCGACATTGATTCCATTGCACAAATACATAAACAGCCAATAATCGCGGTATTTTGCCGTTGCTTCGTATCCATCATCATAACGGGCTATCAAGCCTATTTGCTCCAATGTAAGGGCCAGTTTACGCCCCTCTCCTTCCTGTATCTCGTAGCGCCCCCGACCGAATGGATATTGTGCTTCCTTTACAATACCAATAGCCCGGGCCTGGTTGAATATCGATCGCAGAGCGCGCATATATATCGCAATAGTTGTCTGTCCCTTACCCGAAGCACGCATAAACTCTTCGAATCGACGCAGCCATGAAATAGATACGTCGATATATTGAACCTCCCGCTTTGAAAAAGCATTCATCGACAGCAACAATGCACGCAGAATATCCGCCGTCCCTATGTGGGATGTCTCCCGCAATTCCTGCTCTTTGATTTGGATGGATGCATTTACCGAAGTAGCGCCGGCTCCTTTCAAACGAGCACCTAACAATTCAAGCGTGAAACAACCTTTTGACGTTAAATCCTCGACAGCTTGTCGAACCAATTCAAAACTATTTTCTATATCTTTGCGAACGGATACAAGCGAATGAAGGCGCGTCGCATTGAGCCGCTGCCAATCATCGGGCATCATACTCTTACCGGTTGGGTAATAAGAGCGCACACGACGATACGATACCCGGATACGCACGGGATACTGGCCATTTGCCAACGCCCGGCGGGTGTCGAGAATAGTGGCCACCGTTACGCCATCCTTTGAATAGTAGTGGTTGTTCATTGCACATTATTTGCACACATCTTATTTATTGCGTGCAAAGATATGCAAAGATATGAAAAATAAAATTGCTCGACAAGTGTTGTTGTAAACGATATGAAAAGCTATGAAAAGCCATGAAAACCAATAAAATATGCATGGCATGCAAGAGGTCACGAGTTCGAATCTCGTATTCTCCACAATTAAAAATCAAGGGGTTGCAATAGTTTGCAACTCCTAATTTTTTGCCGTTGCTCACACAATTTGCGCCTATCTGTAAAAATAGACACAAAAAAAATCCCGCCGCTAGCCAAGACTGGCGACGAGATAATGATTCTACAAACTGTTCCCTCGACTTTCTTTCCGCATCGCACTTTCCGCTAACAATTTTCCCGCATTCGCCCGCGACACATCATGCTCGATCTGCTGGTCCACCCATTCCTGCAAATCAGACTTCAAAAAAGATAGTTTGCCGTTGATCTTGGTAGACGGTATTTCTCCAGCGGCGGACAATTTGTAAAGTTTGCTTATCGTCGTTTTATATCCACGCCCATCAAGAAATGCGAGAGCCTGGTCCTTTGTCAGGTGCTCGTTCGTGTGGTAAGATTGAGCGGCGATCAAGCGCTTAAAGCAGTCCTCCGTAGCCTCAAATACCCACTTGCGAATTTCATTCTTTGTAATTGCTCCCATACCTATATTAAAATAAAGGCAGCTCTTGCTGCCATCCGTCAATGTGTCCCCGTAAAATCCGTTTGAAAGCCCGCCACAAATGCGGCAAAGACCTATGTTTCTTGAAATGATATTTGAAATCGTGGTCGTGTTTGACCCCGATCTTTCGTTCCGTGTCCACAACAAGCTGCATCAACTGTCCCCTCGAATAGCTTATATAGACCTCGGAATCGTCCCGCTGGCCGCCCCTGCGTTTTTCTTTCTGTTCGCCCATTGTTTTCCCGAATTAATCACTACCTTTACGTTGTCGGCGTTAGGGGTGATCTTTCGGGATTGCCTCTTTTTTATTTCCGCAAAATCAGATCTTCATTTTCCGACAATTCATATCTTTTGCCATTCAAAATTTCGGTACATCTTTGGTTTCCCGCCTCAACGTCCGTATCGCCCGGTCTATGGCATCTCCGATAATCGTGGGGTTCGGCTGTTTTCCCCGGCCGCCCCGCCGCCATTTCTGAAAATGATGCAGAATGCGGACAGCCTGAACCTCGTCCGGCTTGTCGTCCTGAAAACTGCACATTTCCCCGCAATGCCGTATATTCCAGGTAATGATACATTGCCCGTAGCCGTCTATGCCTTCATTCTTCAGAAAAGCACACTCGCCGCACTTACAGTACTTTTTCATCTTTCTCCAGTTCTTCAATCAGAGCGTCGGCAATCATGACGGAGCTTTTCGCAATGATTCCCGGAATAGCCTTGTCGCCATCGAAACCATTGCCGGCTGCCAAACATCCGGATATTTCGCTTTGCATCGCCTGCCCGGCATACACCCGCCGCCAGTACTCGCGGTCAGTATTTAAGTTTTGCTTAATAGCTGTCCCGACCATTTTGCGGGCGCCAGCAATATGGTCATACTCTCCCCGCTCCAGCTTCTCCAGATAGTCATCGTCGCGCATCATCAGGTCGTCCTCACTTGCAATATCAGGGTACATTTGTCCGTTTTCAAGATAAGCACCAATTTCGGAATACAGTTTTTTAGGGTCGCCATAAACAAGCACCCTAACAGGCAGGTAGGCACTATTTGTGATGTGTGAAAATTCAACGGGAAGCCCGCCCCTCGTGCACACCGCCGCACCTCGCTTGGCGGCCTCCAAATCGAAATTCTTCATGGTTTATTCAGTTTTAAGTAGTTCCGGATCGTCGTGGATGTTGCCGATGACTTCGCAACATTGCGATAACCATGATACGCTTTGCATTTCAGCAATGGAAGAATACGGATATACTGGCGCTCTATGGTCATAGCCGAACGACACAGGATTATCCTCGAAAGCAAGGCCGCCGGGCACTCGGAAGACTGACCGCACAATTCCGCTACCGTCTTCTTTGAATATATCCCCCTCCCAAATATCCCTGCCGTTCTTGTCTCTCAACCCCGTGAACTGGCCGACGGTGTTGGGATCAACCTCATGTTCGAAAGTATAATTACCGGAAAATTGAGTGATGAAATATCGTTCTTTTTTATCGTCTTTGAAATGACTAACCAATAACGAACCGTATATCCACTCCCCGTTGTCGAGGCGCTTGCCTCGGAATTTAATTTCTCTCATAACGATCTCATTTTACGATTTTCACATTCTCGTCCGCCCCGATGATTCCCTGGCGGCGCAGGCGCTTGATGAAGTTCTTCATGTTCAACGCCTGTTCGTAGTAGCAGTCCTTTTCGACCTTCACGTCCGATTTGACATGGCGGATAACCGTATCCGTATCAGGATCGTATTGGCGTGTTATCTCGGTTCGCATTTCGGCTTTCGAAGCCTCTCGCGTAGTCGCATTGAACTTGTAAAGGGTGTGACCGGGGACCTTCGTCAAACGACCGATCAGTTTGTATTCGTTCTGTTTCTTCTCGACGGCTTCGATCTGCGCCTTGCAAATCTTCTCGTTCGTGAGGCCGTCATGTGGAGTTAGAATATCCATAGCTCTATTCGTGAATCTCGCGCCAGCCGATGACTTGCTCATCCGATATTTCCCATTCTTCGGAATCGGCGTACCACCACCCCTCGTCACCCCGGTCTGCTAACGCATAACCTCTTCCGAAGTTGAGTTTTACTAACACAACCTTTTCAATAGGCGGCAACTCCTCTTTCGGGTCATGCCAACGGATCAGCTCTTCACGCTCATCTTCAGCCCCCTGACAATACGCCGCAAAGGCCGCATCGGCTCGTTCTCCTTTCAAGTCATGCACATCTCGTCGGTATTGGTTCGCGTATTCTCGTGCTCTTTCCTCAATCGTTTCCATGTTTCAAGTTCTTTAAAGTGTTTAAAGATATTTACAGTTTTTTCGAGATTTTGCGAGAATCTCGCTATTTCAAAAACTCCACTTCTTATCGCCGAAACACTTTCGAATAACGTCATCTCTATCATCATCGGACGACATCCTCCATTTATACCTGTCGTAAATGATATTCCCGACATATTCTCCCGTATTCTTATAAACCGACACAACTACATCGTCGCTGCCAGCTAAAGGTTCTGTAATATAGTAAGCCATCTCATTGCTATTTTACAAGTTCGAATTCGTACACCACGACCCACGGATTCGATGCCCACGTTCCCCGGCCGGAAACCTTGTCGATCAGCATGGTGAAGGCTTCACGGTGATCATCGAAATAGAAGCCAGCTTCCCGGCGCACACCCTCGAAATAAAACTTGTTGATTTTGGGAATATACCTGACGCCCTCCTTCAGGCAATCGGCATCCTGAATGTCCCGCAACCGTTCGCACTTGATTCCGATGATGCGGATTTGGTGGGGCATAAGTTCCGCTTTGGTGAACATCTTGTTATTCCACCCTGCAAGGTCATGTACGCTTTCGATGGATATTTTATGCGCTTTAGCCACCTGGGGCAAAAACGTATAGACATCCGGATGCCCGGCGGCAATCGTCGAATAGCTCTGTGCCACGGCCACGACTTCGCCAACCTTATAGCGGGTATACTTCGAGTGCCTGACATCAATAAAATCCCCGTATTCGTTTTCATAAACCAAGGTGTCGCCCCTTGTGTCCCACGTAAGTCCGAAGAACTCATCAGGAATCAACCGTCGCGTCATGGTCTTTCGGCCCTCGATCACCGCCTGCGTCAAGCCGTAGCGGTCGTTAAACATTATCTTTTTCATGGCTTACATTGATATTAATTGTACCACTTCGGTTTTGGAAATCTTGTAGTGAAGGTTATTTCATTCACTTCTTCACATTCGATCATATAAGCCTCCGGCCATAAATCATTTATTTGCTCGACATTTTCAGCATAGGCGACAATAACGAAAGAGTCAACGCTTCCGCCCGTACACCAATACGGATACTTGATTGGCCATTTAACTGGCCGATAATCGTTGCCGCAATCTTTGAATTTGATATAGAATCTTGCTCGTATCATTTCTACCTCTTTTTGAAATGTTCGAAGATCTCTGCGGCAACAACCTTGATGGCCTTGCCCCGGCCTCGGCCATTACGGCGCACACGTTCTATTCTCTGGAACCGCCGAATAACTCCCGTTGGTTGAAGGTATTCATCGAGACCTGAATAGGCGACAATCTCATTGAGCCATTCCTTTACGTCGAATCCATCCGGTGGTCCCTGCCAAATGCCGTCAATCAAAAAGTTTTTCATCCCTCGTAATGTATATGGCGTTTATCGCCTTTCGCAAAGCCCTACTATTAAAGTCGTGCCTTTCGGCTGTTGCGTAATCCTCTTGATCATCAAATTTCCTTTGCAATGCCTCTTCATCATCTATGAGATTCTGAATCTTCGCTCTCATCCTGGATGCTGCTTCTCTCAACAGTTGGTTATATTCGTTTTCCGGGATCGTATTTATGGCTCTTCTCATTTCATTGCCTCCTGTCTTAGTTTGCAAATGTGCATTTATTCCTCATTCAGTTTTTGAATAAACAATCTCAAATCTTCACACAATGCAAGATCACAAGCCCGACCAGCACCACCACAACCATCCTTGTATACGCAAGAGGACTTGAATGCCTCAATCGCTTTTTCACGCATCCGCTCCTCGGCATCCTGCTCGGCGAGTTCGATAGCGGTAGACACATCCCATCTTGACACGACCAACTCGCGCCCTCCGAATCTTTCAGCATACTCTTGTGCCGTACACGTGGCATGTGTAATGTATTCCTTTGCATTTTCGCTTTTCATGGCTCAATCGTTTTCATCGTTATCGTCATCGGGATAGCTCACATCCTCATAGTTCACGCAGAAGTCGAAGCCCGGATCATCGTCGAATACGCCTTTGGTTTGGCATTCTTCGTATTTTCGGCAGTTGTAGCAATGACATTCGTTTATTAGTCTGTTGGTCTTCATTTTTCTCTTTCCTTTTAGCTCCGCAACGCGGCGGAGGATGTAATTTCTCATCGCTTCATTAGCAAATTTTAATGCTACGAAATAGCCCTTACACTCGGCAAGCATTAAAACCGGGAACTCTTTGCGGGCCTCCCGCCGCAGTCGTTTCAGTAGGCGTGTTTTCATCGTTTAATCAACTTTGCATGTAAATCATTAATCTCATACTCCCGGTAGCATTTATCGCAGATGATTGACCCATCCTCATAAACAGGGTATTCCAATTCTTCCCAATCGTCAGTATAATTAATGCCCCTCGCCTGAATCGCATTTCCGCAAATGCACCTGAACTCACAGACGACTTCGTACTTAATATCTTCCACATGAATGTGGACATCCAACCGGCCATCATTGGCATCCTTTTCCCGTTGTGTACGTTCGCGCTCGATCTTCCGCAAAAGCGCGATTTGTTCGGGATTGCCGATTTCAGGTTTTACCTCTATATCCCCGCGCATAAATTTGCCATTCACGAGGCGCAACGGCCGCTCAATGCTTGTTACCTGATCTTTCATAATTTTCGTACTTATTTATCGTTTCGAATATCTGCAAGGCCACCTGCGGTACTATGGCGTTGCCGCATGCTTTGATGGATTCCCGACACCACGCAGGAAAGGAGAGATCAGCCAGTTCACCGGGAAACCCATCATTTCGATCACATACAGGGGATTCAGTCGGGAACCCGTTCCAGTTCGGTATTCGCCGCTTTGCATTGCCATTCTGGGCGATCCGCTCTTGCGTTTGACTTGGCTGGCCGGGAGACTGGAATTCGTGGCATCGTTGACCGTAGGTGTCGGCAACAGGCCCATCTTGGCCGAAAGGGCCAATGTCGGACGTTCCGCAGCTCCCAGAGACAGACTCCGGTTGATACGCCCCGATCCGGCATCTATTGCAGTCGGCGTCGGCAGCAACTCCAACGGCATGAACACCATCTTGCCCTTCTCGCATTGTTTCAATACCTGCGTCTGTACGGTAGGCAACAAACCAGCATCTGTCCCGTCGGTGGGGAGCGCCGACACCGCAAGCCGGTATAATGTACGGCTGCACTTCGTATCCTGCCGCCTCCAGGTCAGAGCACACCTGCTCGAAGACCATTCCTTCCGACCAATTAACAATTCCGAAAACGTTCTCGCCCACGACCCAACGGGGTCGAACAGCCCGAATAACCCGCAGCATTTCCGGTCAGAGGTAGCGGTCGTCCTCCGTGCCCTTGCGCTTGCCCGCGAGGCTGAACGGCTGGCAGGGAAATCCGCCGGTGAGCACGTCGATACGGTCTCGCCAAATGGTAAAGTCTGTTGTTCGTATGTCTCCATATTGTTCTGCATCGGGAAAATGGTATTTCAGTACTTTGCGGCAAAACGGGTCGATCTCGCAGTTGAAGGCGTTCGTCCATCCCGCCCACTCGGCAGCCAGATCAAAACCGCCGATGCCGCTGAAAAGGGAGGCGTGGGTCATGGTCATTCGCATAGTCCGTAATAACTCATGCAGCTCGTTGCCGTGTCGTCGTCGAACAAACTGCCCGTAGCGTTCTGCCACTCGACATAGCGCACGACATCACGGATGTCTGGGTATTTGTTACCGCTGGTGATTGCATGGGCGGGTATCTTGTCCGGCCCGAAAAACGAGGAGTGCAATTCCATTTCGAGATTTGCAATCTCGTCGATCCGCTCCGGAGCCTGCCGGGCGATGTTCAGGATGTCCCGCTGATTCGCCATCACGCAGGGCCAGCAGCCAACACGCTTATAGCCCATTCGATACAGCGGGTTCGGCTCCAACCCGGCGGCGAGAATGGAATCGATCACCTGCTGCGCCGACCAGTCGAACACGGGCCGCAAAAGATCGTCGGCGAATTTTTCCCGGAATAATCGTACCTCCTTGCCCCGGTAGGTATGCTTTTTCGGCTTGCCGTTTTTGTCGTAACCGTAAGGCTCAAAATAGTACTTAAAATACGTGCATTGCGCCGACATCTTCGCACGGCTGGCCGATTCTGCCGCCCGGATGCCTTGAATCATCAGCATATTGTCCTGAACCTCGTCCAGCACGTAGTCAATCGTTGGTTTGGTTTTGAGTTCTCCCGTGCAGAACCGTGCCCGCGTCGAGGGCCAACGCTTTTCCTGCCGCGCAAGATCGACCATCCCGTCGTATTTTTTCGATTTCAACGTTACCAGGTCGAGATGCAGTTTGTCGGCGATGCGATTGATGTATTCGTAGGTCAGCGGATGCTCCCAGCCCGTATCGCAGAATACGGTCGTGAAATTCCTTGTGATATGATCTCGGGTCCAAAGAAGCGCCGCAAGGCTGTCTTTCCCGCCCGAAAAGGTGACGATGACTTTCATAACGTCCTCCGTTAATACTCCACAGCCGCCCGGCGGTCGATGAAGAAGTGGATACCCGGAGCGCATTCGTTCCAGCGGTCACCGTCAAAGTCGGAGACCTCGACGGTAGCGCCGACCGTATACACGAAGTTCGCATCATGGTTCGAATGAATTGTCTCGATGTCGGCTTTGGTTCCATCAGCATTCTGAATCTCCACCACATAGGCTTTGTCGCAGCGACATTTTTCGCCTCCAGCAGAGCTGCGGCGGGCATCTTCCGGGATTTGCAGCTTCACGATATATCCCGAAGCCTTCTTCC
>ULVL01065514.1_pt1 | contig 45621 bp, 37 predicted proteins | sample 1959381 | NCBI WGS metagenome assembly ULVL01 (sample SAMEA4835785, study PRJEB28245) | human gut metagenome | biome: gut microbiome; material: fecal sample | place: Denmark | collected 2008
GAAAGCGCGTCCGTAGATTCGCGTATAGCGTATAAAAGTTCCGATAACTGCGCCCGACCGTTCTTCGCAAGCATAGCAAGATTGCTGCGCCGTTTCAGATACACGCCGTAAACGACGGCAAGGCGTAGCGCTTCTTCTTTCTCTTCTTCGCTTATCGCCTTGGCAAAGCATTTTTTTATCTTTTTCAGATGCGGGCGAAACACGGCGAATATCCCTTTGTACAGATTGTTCTGTTCTTCGATTTTAGAGCGCTGCTCTTTCAGTTTGTTTTCTGCGGCAATCAGGTCGCTCTCCTCCGAAATCGTTCCGTTTATTTCCGCAAGAGAGGCGTTTATTTTGTTGATGAGAGAATAATCCTCCGTCCAGAGCACTACCCCGCCTCGTATTGCTTTTGCGCGCAGAACAAGGTCTTCTCTCAGTTCGATTTTGCTTCCGTTTGCCGCTTTCAAAGTCGCCTGTTCGCGCGTGATTTCGGGCGCGTTTTTCGAGGTTAAAACGACGTTCAGGTCTTTATCGGCAATGCCTGCGGAAACGTCCGCCACGTAAAAAAGTTCTTCGTGATTGACGTTCGACGGGATAAATCCTATTCGGATAAGGCTTTCAAAAACCACAACCACGCTGAAAACAACCGCTTCCGGCATTCTGATAAAAGACGGATCGAACACTTCTCTCAAAACGCACACGATAAAACAATAAACAAAACGAGGGGAATCCACGCCTTTTTTCTGCACCCCGAAACGCGGCATTTGATATAGAGCAATACGCCGATGGAAAGATACAATACGGCAATCCACGACAGAATAAAATAGTACCCCCATTCCCATTTATATGTTTCGTTGGAATATTTGAGCCCTTTTGCAAAAGAAAACACCTGCTCGTGGAGATCGTTCGTAAAAACCAATAGAATCAGCGCCGCCGCAGGCAGAAACAGCAGATACCATCCTTTTGCAAGCGGTTTTCCGTCTTTGCGCCCCATACCCAGCAGCGTAATAAGCAGAACCGCGGGAGCAAGGCAGTGCGGGATATAATAGGAATACCATAAATACCGCATCACCGTTCCGTCGTAAAAAACGTGATATTTGAGAAGTCTGACAAAAAGGATCACCCCCATCAGCGCTATCGCCACGATAATCCCCGAGCAAATGCTTTTGTCGGAAATGCGGCTGATCACGGACGCCGTCCAATACGCGAGGAGACCGAAGAAAATATATTGCGTCAATAACGCAATCGTTTTTTTAACAGACAAATCGGAAATATAATCGTCTACCGTTTGCAGTACACAAGCAGTAAGGAAGAAGAACGCGGCAACTGCGACATATAATAAATCTTTTTTCTTCGACCTTGTCAGATTCATTCTATTACACTCCTTTTCCTTTATATGTTGCCGCCTTGTCGCCTATGCACGAGAATTCCACTATGTCGCCTATGTCACAGTTGAGATATTCGCAAATACGAAGCAGCGTTTCCACAGAAACAGGTTCTTCTTTATATAGTTTCGTAAGCGTATTCGGCGCCAGTTCAACCGCCTTCCTGAGTTCAGAGCCGTTCATCCTTTTATCAATCAGCAATTTCCATAACTTTGAATAACAAATTTTACGCATCGATTCGCTCCTTCTGCTTTTCGTTTAAGTAGTTTATGCCATATTGATTATAACACATTTTTTTCTATAAAGACAATATGTTATCTCTTTGATTTAATAAAATCTCTTATAAAGATGCGATTCATTCCCAAAGAAAATACAAAAGGCAGAGAAGCTCTGTCCCTTTGTTTATATATTTTCTCTAAAACTCTCGTATCGTTTCAAAACAGAAAAACGCCGGAGCATAAATTCCTGCGTTTGACATAAAGTCACGCTATAATCTATCCCTTGGTTCAATCTGTTCAGCAATATTAATAAGCAATACGCCACGCTCTCTTGCGTAACTAAAACACTTATATGCCCCGCTATCTCTCTTTTAACATAGCAAGACTAGGCTTCGTTATTGAGCAAGAGAAACAGCGCGGTTACACGTTCCTTGACGCCGACAAGATATAGAGTTACTTGAACTGGGTTCTTTGTGAGATATACAGGATAGCCCGTACGAAAACTGATTGTAAAAGCCTTTGTGCGAGAAGTAATATTAGATAACGACAGCGTAACGATTACCCACAACTTTAATATATCTACAAAAAATCTCAAATGGCACTCTCGCGGGTGCTTGACTTATACAAGTCGGCTAGCCTTTCACCCCACAAAACGTCGCTGCGCTCCGTTTTGCGGGGAACCCCGATGCGCCTCGCCGAGACAAGCATACGCCTTTTAACAAAAAAATAATACAAAATCAGTTCAACACAAATTATTAAAACACATCAAAACTCACAATAAAATTGTTCCGTAAACATTGGAAAACTATGGGCTAAAAACGACCTAATTTTACCCCGTATTTTCTCAATTTGGCGATTAGACGTGCCGTAGTCTTGCGCGCGCGTACGCGCGTGCACTTGTATCAAAGACTACGGCACGTCTAATCGCCAAAATGAGAAAATATAAGTAAAATTCAAATGCAACTTACAATAAATGAATTATCTGCATTTCTTGGCAAGGACTAACAACACAATATTATCCAACTTTATATTATTTTCTATCTTCCCTCAAACTCTTATATATTTCGCTGACGAATATGCCCAAAACTTCTTTTTTCATTTCGTCATTTGAAAGCAAAAGCGAGAAGAAGTCCTGATTTTGCGAAAGTCCTTCTATAAGCGCATCGTCAATCCCGTCGAAATACGAAAACGCAAAATCGCTTTCAGTATTTGCTTTTGCACTCTCGCGCAGCTTGTCGGATTTCATCATCAAATCTTTGATTTGCAGCATAGATTTGATCACAACGTCATTGTCATACGTTTTGCCGGTTTTGCTGTTGATTTCGTCAATAATCTCGGACAAACGTTTCATCTGATCTTCGTTGAGATTGAAATCATCGGCAATTGGCAATCTAACAAGCGGACTCGGCATAACTTCTACGGTTTTATGTTCTTCGCCTTTCTTTTGGATGAAATTATCCGCCTTAATCTTGCCCGAAAGGTCAAATCCGCCGCCGGGTTGCGATATGCTGACGTACGAGATGAAATAGGTCAAGAACAAATACTTTTTGTGCAACTCGACGTCTTCAAAGCACGACGCCTGTATTAGGAATTCATAAAAACGCACAAAGTGCCTTATGACCGCCATAATTTCGATTTGCTTTTGTATATCGAATTCTTTGAGTTTCTTTTCCGCGCGCTGCAAATAAAACTGCAGTTGCTTTTTTGCTCGTGCGTCAATTGACTTTTTATAGATGATTTCCGCCGCCATATCTATATCATAGGGATCGAATATCATATATCCGTCAAGTTTCGTTTCCATATTGTACACTGCGGTCGGCGTAACGGAATTTGCAAGCAACGTTGTCGTATAATATGGTGCAAACGCATTTACTATATCTTGATAAGTGTTGACGAAATCGAGAATAAACGTCTTTTTCTCAAACGGCGGACAGATACGATTCAATCTCGACAACGTTTGTACGGCATTCACGCCGCGCAATTTTTTCAAAACGTACATTGCACAAAGTTTGGGTTGATCAAAGCCCGTTTGATACTTGTTTGCAACAAGCAAAACGTTGTAATCGTCGGAATCGAATCGTTTGGGCAGTTTATCTTCCGAAAAACCGTTCAATAACGTTTCCGTATACTCGGTTTCGTCGCCGTCGAGTTTGACTTTTCCGGAAAATGCCACGAGTGCATGAATTCCGTCATAACCCTTCTTTGCAACATAATCTTCAAATGCTTGACGATACTTCACCGCACTTGCGCGTGATGCAGTAACAACCATCGCTTTTGCCATTCCGCCAAGCTCTTGCATAACTGTTGTGCGGAAGTGTTCAACGATAACTTCCACCCTTTGCGCAATATTTGTTTCGTGCAACTCGACGAATCGCGCAATCTTTCGTTTTGCCTCTGCCGTTTTATATTGGGGATCTTCGGATATTTCCTTGTTTAACGTATAATAAGTGTTGTATTCGGTGAAATTTGCAAGCACGTCCAAAATAAAGCCTTCTTCTATGGCTTGTTTCATAGAATACAGATGGAACGCCTCTTTTTGTCCTTTTGAATTCAGCCTGCCGAACAAATCCAAAGTCGTTGCTTTTGGCGTGGCGGTAAACGCAAACATAGAAACGTTCTTTTGCTTTCCATTTCGGGCAATCTCGTCCGCAATCATATCCTGCGTATCGGTAACGCCCTCTTCAAAATCAATTTCGCCCGCGCCGAGCGTCATTGTGATTGCCGCCATATCCTTGCCGGCTGTAGAAGAATGCGCCTCGTCGATGATTACTGCAAAAGTCTTGTTTTTCAGGTTCTTTACCGTGTCCACGATATACGGGAATTTCTGTATCGTCGTTCCGATAATCTTGATATTGCTTTGAAGCGCCTGTGCAAGATCTGCCGACGAGCATTTGTCATCCATCACCTTTATAAGCCCTGTCTTATGCTCTATGCCACGCACTGCGTCTTGCAATTGTCTATCCACAACTACACGGTCGGTGCAAATAATGATGTTGTCAAAAACGATCTTATTGTCATCGTCGTGCAAAGACGAAAGCCTGTGTGCAAGCCACGCAATCGAATTTGTTTTCCCTGAGCCTGCGCTATGTTGAATAAGATAGTTTTGCGACGTGCGATTGACCTTCACGTCGGCAATCGCCTTGCGGATTACGTCAAGTTGATGATATCTTGGGAATATAACACTTTCCTTTGCAACAACCTTGCCGGTGACGTCATCGATCTTTTCCTTGCGTTCGATAAAGATAAACTCCGAGATAAGATCTAACACCGTATCTTTTTTGAGTATATCTTCCCACATATAGAAAACCGAGTACCTATCCGCATATATAGGGTTTCCTTTGCCGGCGTCGATCCCGGTTCCGCTGCCCATATTGAACGGCAAAAAGAACGTGCTTTCACCTGCAAGACGCGTTGTCATATACACTTCTTGCAAGTCCATGGCAAAATTGACAATGCACCCTGCTTTGAAGAAAAACAATCTCGTTTTCGGGCTTCTATTCATGCGAAATTGCATTATGGCATCTTGATAGTTTTGTCCTGCAAGATTGCACTTCAACTCAAATGACATTATCGCAAATCCGTTTAAGAACACGACAAGATCAACACGCTCCGTGTCGCTTGCCCACACTTCTTCCATAACGGAAAAAATGTTTTTGTTGTATTTGTCGAGAAGTTCCTTGTTGAAAGTGGTTGCCGGCTTCGTGTACATCAAATCGATCTTGTATCCTGCGATTTCAACACCGTGCTTGAGCACCGAAACAAGGCTACTGCGAGATTTTATGATTTCCGCATTGATAAAGTTTACGACAGTATCCTCCGTCGCATCCTTATACACTTTGCGGATATTTGCCATTGCATCGGGCTGTGTGTCGTCCAAGAACTTGAACAAAACTTCTCGGTCTATGGCAAAATTACGGTCAAACTTCACGCTCTTCCGCTCTATGTATCCGTTTTCTGAAACGAGTTTATCTATGATAAAACGCTGATATTCTTTTTCTGTGAGTATGTTATTCATTTTATGCTCCCATCAATTGCAATTTTTTATTTCCTCGTATGTATAGAGTTTTATTTTCAACGATTCCATTTAATTCAGCCTCGTATTTGTTTTCTATCAAATCCTCTACACAAATAGCCATCTTATGTTCGCATGTAAAACTCAAATCATCATAGAAATAAACTATAAAACAATAATCTTTCTTGATGAGATATTTTTCTTGTGTCGCATAGAAAACGCCATCGAACAAAAAACCGTACACATAAAACTCTATTTTGCTTGAATTTTCTATGAGTACCGGACGAAGTTTGATGTTGTTCTTGTTTTTTTTGTCAGTGGTAATCTTATTTATGTTTTCAACCGTGCATAAATCAATTAATATTCGTTTTTGAGAATCAGCGTTTTTTTCCACAACGCTGAATACAGGACGATATTTTCTGCGTTCCTCCTCTTGACGCTCTTGTTCGATTCGTTGCATATCATCCTTTCTATCTTTGTCACCTTTCTTTATTGTCCACGCAACGCCTACCAAAGTCATCATTCCGCCATATACCGCTGCGACAATTGCCAAAACAACCGTTCTCAAATCTTTGTTTGGGATTATGTAAATCAGATATATAGAAAATCCGACGCCGAACAAAAAGTCACCAATCAACCCCAATTTTGACAAAAAACCTTTTGCACCAACAACAGGTTGCACTGCTAAATTTGCGAAGATACAAATCACAACCATAATGCCAAACGCAAAGCGACATGCGATATTGTCTATGATAAAAGACATACCAAACAAATCGCAGAGCCAAAAGAATGCCGTATATAAAACGACTTTCTTGCATGCATAACGCTCTTGTTCTTTTGTCGGTGAATTAATTTTTGAAAAAGCAAGTTTTTTCAAACCAATTGCCCCTGCAAGAACAATCACAAGCACAATGGCAAATATCATCCATTCCCACCACATGTTATTTATCCTCCTTACAAGCGTGTCTTAAACGACTTCTTTTTTGCCTGTAACATACTCAAAAATGAGTGATTTTTTGTAGCCGTCAAGCATTTCAATTTGCGATTTTTTATCCGCGATAATCTGTTCGATTTCGGCGCATTTGTTATCGAGATAATCGGCTATTTCTTGCTGTTCGTCAAGGGGTGGAACAAGTTGTTTTATTGCGCCCAATTGATCTTCTGTAAGCGAATGTCGCAGATTTTTTGCAAGATGCAATAGTTCCTTTGTATAGTCCAACATTAGATAATAGTAATAATAAAATCTCGCATTTGCTATTTTTTTCATTTTGAATTGACTATACGCAGGACTTGTTATACCGTTTTGTTTTATAATTCCTATACATCTCGGTGTGACATCAATATCAAAAAGACACATCAACAAATTGCCTTTTTTTATGTATTGATAGCCATTAAAAGATGACGGCATTTTACCCCCTGCGTCTAAATCCCGCACTATCACACCATACATAGTCAAAGATAAAATATCTTCTCCCTTGTATATAGGACAAATATTCTTTATCTTCGTCATTAAGTGTTTGTTCGGCATAACTTTCCAATGCTGTGGTATTTGCCGCGCCCACGAAACACTACACTCTTTCATCGGGGCGGACGGATTCAGACCGTGGGTTACGGCTTCGGTGATGACGGAACGCTTATATTGTTCAAGCGTATCAATCTGTGCTTGAATATCCGCTTTCAATCCGTCTATTTTTCCGCACTCCCTATCCAAAAACTCCGCAATTCTCTGTTGCTCGTCAAGTGGTGGCAAACAAATCTGTTGATCAAATATGTATTGCGGATTTGCTCGTGGCATTTTTGCTCCATATGTTGAACTATTGATGTTCTCAATAAATTTCGGATTTAATATAGAATAAAATAAGTAACGTCTATCACCGTTGAACGATGAAAAAACTATAAATTCTCCTGTGCAGAAAGAATTATGCTTTGCAATAAACACCTTCGCTAAGTAAGGGCGCAATTTGGAAAATAAAATATCATCTTTTTTGCAAATGCTTTGCATTGAATAGTCATATTCCGTATCTGTTTCAACAACATTATCAGAATAACCATTAACATTTTCCAAGCCTATATATTTATCTTCTTCTGGATTATAAATTGCAGATTCGCTTCTTATCGTCGTAAGATATTTTATTTTGTTTAATTCCCAAGTGTAAGGTATTTTTCCATACCAAACATTCCCGCTGTCTTTCATCTCTCGCATTTTTCTTGTTCCCCTCCATACAAAAGCACAAGTTCTCGCAACTTTTTGCAATCATCCGAATTCACCGTTGGCTTATGAAAAAACATCCTCATTTCATTTTGAGGATATTGACCTCCCAATGAATAACAAACAATTTCATTGAACCAATATGAGGATTCCGCCACGTGATGCTGTAAGTTTATTCCAACAGGCTCACAAATTTCGATTGGCGGATTCGCCCTGTCTATGCCCAAATCTTCTATCAAATAATCATGGTACGGAAGCGTTCTATTTCTTTCATCATATGAAAGTTGATTATATTTCCTGGTTCGTTCACCTTGTTTTACAATTATTTCTTTCTCATCAAGAAAAGATGATGACACATTCCTACGGATAAACAACGCAATCAAAATAAAGAATACATAGTGTGGAGTCAAATTTTGCCAGCCAAAGTCATTGCATACTCTGTTGACGGCATCAAAATATCTTGTGAGCTCTCTATTATCCACTTTTTCAAGCACTTTTTTATCGCCATATAACATGCATTGATACGCAAGCTTTATTTGCAACTCTGCATCACTATCCCGCGTTTTGATTTTTTCGCAACTCTTGATAAAGCCTTCAAATAAATTGTTCAAATACACTTCAGCAGAAGTGTCGAGTTTGAATACGAAATTAAAGAATTTGCGCAAATATTCATTGCCATCCGTGCCATACAAGGTTTTTACGGTTTTTGCAATGCAAGAATGATTCATTGCAACGATAACCGCGCAATTTTTGACATCGAACAGATGATGAAGTCTTTCCAAAATTTTAAGTTGGTCGTTCGGCAAACAACGATCTATCTCGTCGACAAGAACAATTATTTTTGTTTGTTTTTTTGCCACAAACACTCTTTTTGTAAGTTTATTCAACAATGCCGCAAATTCTTGCAAGAGCATTTTGTAGCTTTTGTATGTTTCCAATTGAGAATCTTTTGTATCGTTTACAACTGTAACATTTTTGAAATCGGCAACTATCTCAGCGATATTCTTAATCACTGTGGCTACCACTCCAATTTTGCCTCCAGCATCGCTCAACTTATCGACCAATTCTTTGCCTTTTTTCTTTCCACATTCAGCTGCAGCTTTAAAATAGCCTCTCATTTTTGAAAGTTTATTTCCCAATCCTTCGATAACACAGCTCAGCATTGCAATGAGAGGATCAGGATAAAAACTATTTTCCCACGCATCATATTTGACAATAATATACTCAGGGCTCTTCGACAATTTATCTTCAATCATATCTAAAACGAATGATTTACCACTGCCCCATGCACCGTTTATTGACAAACAAAAGTTTGAATCTTCATTCAACGACTCAACCAATCCGCAAATTTTATCTACTATCTCTTTTCTCCCGATCTTATCTTCCGTTGCCATAGAATCACTCCCCAAACAATGTTTTTATTCTTTCACTGACACTCTTTTCAAGTGTTAAGAATTTTTCTTCCAAAACTTCGCTCTTTTCGGGTTGGGTGTACTTGTAAAAGTATCTTGTGAACGGAATTTCCGCACCGATTTTAATCACGGGCTTTTTGGCGCCGAGATTTTCTTCCCAAAACCACTTTGCATCGGGGACGTAAGGCAACACTTCTCTTGCCATATAAGTTTCTATATCCTCGGCATATTTCACGATTTCAGTGTCTTTTGTTTCTTTGTCGTAAATTATATTGCCCTTTTTATCGCACTGAATTTCTGCCGTTTTGTCCATTTCGGAAAGTCCGTCCGCAATGCGGTCTATGAGCTTTTTGTCGCACGACAAAATCCCCGAAAGATGTTTGACAAAACTTGTCGGCTCTTTATATACCTTGTCCGAGATGTGTTCTTTCAATGCTTGCAGGATTTCATCGTATATGGGTTTTCTTGCAAGCATTTCCTCATATTTTTTCTTGTCCTTATCGGCAAGCGCAACGCCCTGACTTTCATAGTCGGCAATTTTTGCCTCATCATACACACCCGAGAGCGCGCCTTTCATCAGCATCTGTTCTATACGCTCTTCCGTTATGGCATAACTGCGTTGAAGCGGTTGCATAACGGTGTATTCCTTATAAAGGAACTCCGTGTTGTCGTAGATTTTGCAAACGTCGTTTTGCACAAAATCGGCATAGAGATGAGTTATCACCTTTCTATCTTCTTTTGTGATCTCATTCTTTTTGTTGCCTACGGCTTTTCTCAATTTGTGATAGATCTCCGCGGCATTGATGAGTTGCACCTTGCCTTTGCGCTCTTTTCTCTTGTTTTTGGAAAGTATCCACACGTACGTTTGTATTCCCGTGTTGTAGAACAAGTCTGTCGGCAACGCAATGATTGCTTCAATAAGATCACTTTCAAGCAACCATCTGCGGATTTGGCTTTCGCCGGATGCCGTATCGCCGTTAAACAGCGGTGAGCCGTTTTCAATAATTGCAGCTCTTCCGCATTTGTCGTCCATTTTGTCAACGGCGGACTGCAAGAAAATCATTTGAGAGTCGCCACCGCTTGGAAGCCCGTGTCCCCATCTTCCCGTTTCGCCTTTTGCATACTCTTCACGCACGGCTTGCTCCTGTCCGTCTTTTGCGTCTTTGCCCGACCACGGCGTGCCAAACGGTGGATTTTCAAGCACAAAACGCATCTTTGTGTCCGCAAAGCAGTCCGTTTTGAACGTGTCCACGTGCCGGAAATTGTCCGAGTCCTGATTTTTGATGAGCATTTCGGCAAGGCCTACTGCGTAAGACTGCCCCATAAACTCTTGCCCGAACAGTTTGACTTCCGCCGTAGGATTATAGTGTTTTATGTAGGTATACGCCGTGGAAAGCATACCGCCCGTTCCGCAAGCTTGATCGAGAACGGTGATAACCTTGTGGCTGTCAAAAATATCGTCGCATCCTTCCGCCATCAAAATCTCAACGAGCAGCTTGATTATATCTCTGCCTGTGTAAAATTGTCCGGCATCCACATTTTGATAAAATCTACCGATAAGATTTTCAAAAATATAGCCCATCTTGATACTGTCGTAAGTTTTTATGGATAAGTCAAGCACTGAAAACGCCTCAACAACCGAATAAAGACAGCCGTCTTTCTCCATTTTGTCAATGTGCTTTGACATTTCGAGTTCACCGAATATATCTTTTACATTTGATGAAAAACCACTTATATAATTCTTGAAATTTGCGGCAATATGATTGGGATCGTTGCAAAGCTCTTTCAAGTCATACTCGCTCGTATTGTAAAATGAAAAACCCGAAATTTTGCATAACGCTTTCGCAGGATAATTCGGATTCTTTTTGTATGCGTCAACCACTTGCTTTTTCGTGTCGGCAAGCGCGCACTCGAAACGGCGCAATATCGTCATCGGTATCACAACATCGCCATATTTGTCCGGCATATATGATCCGCGCAATTTATTTGCAATTGACCATATAAAATTCGCTTCTTGTGTTATATCAATCGGGTTGTCGTCCCACATTGTGTCGAGTATCTTGTTTCCACTCATAATTCTTGTCCTTTGTATTGCACATTTGCTTTCCGATTTGCAAAATCGTAGCCGAGTCGGCATTCACGTTTATGATTAAATATTATAATAAATACTATCATAATTTGTGCGGTAGGTCAATATACATTCCTTCAATCATATTTGTGTTTATCATTTTTGTATTTCTCGTTCGCTTTTAAAAATCAGCACATATACACTCAAATTAAAAGCTGATGTTTCCCAATCAAATTACGTGCTACGCATCAAGATTTTTAGCTTTTTAGAAAGGTGTACGCAGCATCTATTCGCACTGAATATTTAGGCTATCAAGAGCATAGAAATTCAAATCAATTGATGCATTATTTTGCTCACCAAATGACAATAATACGAACTCAGATAATGGGTTCGTATTATTTTTTCTTAGAGAATTTTTTGCTACAAAACTACGCCTATAAATTCAAAGAATTTATAAAAAACTCATATTGATGATTTTGTGCAATTAAAACGCCACCCTATTTATCTATACATTTGGTTACGCACATATTTAGTGCGTAACCTTTTTTATACTCCTTAAACGCGCCATACGGAAAAAAGAAGCTCGGCAATGGTTGCCACAAAGAGCAAATCCGCAAAGACATATTGGAAGAGATAGTTTTGAACGGAATAATAGACGCAATAAAAAACACAAGCACTCTCAACATGATGGTGGACAAATTATATGAGTTGCAAGCCGATCAAATAGCAACGAATCCAACATTGTCGGCTTTGATAGCAGACAAAACAAAAACAGATAAAGCCTTGAACAATCTTGTTGCGGCAATCGAAAACGGATTGATGTCGGACACAACAAACAAACGTCTGCGAGAACTCGAACAACAGAAAAAAGAGTTGGAAACGAAAATAGCAATAGAAAAAAGCAAACAAAGGATTGTATTTTCGAAAAAAGAATTGAAAGCGTTTTACTTGGATAGCATAAAAGAAAGCCCGCAAATACTCATAGAAACCGTGGTTAAAAAAGTGGTGCTATACGACGACAGCGTAACGATATACTTTAACAATCCGATAGCCGCAAGCCTTGACGAAAGTCAGGGCTTTTTATTTTACGAAAAAAAATTCAACTATAACGGCAAGCGTTTTAGATTCGAACAGCCTATAACTCGTCTCGTAAACGTTCGACTATGTTTATGATTCGTAATTTATAAAAAGAAAAGAAAAAGCCCCGATATTTCGGGGTTTTCTTCTTGCAAAAAAGTAAGTTCTTTTTTGTTCACGTGTGGTGGAGGCAACAGGACTCGTCAATCAGCGGAGCGAGATTGCTTGCAAGCGGAAGCGGAGCGTGCAGTGTGACCGAGGTCACAGCCATACGAAGTATGGTGACGGCAAATGCCGTCAAGTTCGAGTTCAGTTGCCAAAACGAGTATAAAAAAACCAATCCGCCACTGGTGCGGATTGGTAAAATGTGGTGGAGGCAACAGGACTCGAACCTGTGACCTCACGGATGTGAACCGTGTGCTCTAACCAACTGAGCCATGCCTCCGTATCTCGCATGACGTGCATGCGAAGATTTTTGGTTTATGATTTGTACATTCTCTTGCGAGCAGCTTCCGCTTTCTTTTTGCGTTTTACGCTGGGTTTCTCGTAAGCCTCTTTCTTGCGGAGGTCACCGATGATGCCGTCGCGCGCACATTTTCTCTTGAAACGGCGGATTGCGTTGTCCAAACTTTCGTTTTCACCGACTCTAACTGTTGACATCTTTTTCACCTCCTCGGATTTCAAATTACCTTTCTATTATACACGAAAAACAATCGATGTCAAACGAAAAATCAACAGGTCGGACAAAAAGTTTGCCGGCCGTTCAAATAACGGATTTCGGTCGTCTATTGCGTTAATTCTGTCAATAAAAATCGTCGTTGACACCGATGTGTATTTATGATATTCTTTAATATCAAATTGTAAGGATAGAGATTATGATAAGCAAAGCGTTTGACGCAATCAAAAAATACGACGTGATAATCATTCACCGCCACTCTAACCCGGACGGCGATGCGATGGGCAGTCAAATAGGATTGAAGCGCGTGCTTCAAGTCAACTTCCCCGACAAAAAGATATATGCTGTCGGCGACGACGCACGCCGTTTTTCATTTATGGACGGCAGCGAAATGGACGTCGTTGACGACGCAGCGTACAAAGGTGCGTTGGCAATCGTGCTGGATACGTCGGCAAAATCTCTCATATCCGACGAGCGTTACGCTCTTGCGGAAACGGTTTTGCGTATTGACCATCACATTTTTGTTGAGGACATTGCGGACATAGACATTGACGACACGTCTTTCGAGAGTTGTTGCGGACTTGTTGCCTATTTGGTACGCGAATGGGGGCTGGAAGTGGATTCCTACGCCGCCAAAGCGTTGTTTACGGGCATGGTGACGGACAGTGGCAGATTTTATTACGACAGCGTAACTCCTCGCACGTTCGAGCTTGCGAGCTTTCTTTTGAGCAAGAGCTTCAACCCCGGCGAGATATACGCAAATCTTTATGCGGACACCTACGAAAACGTAAAAAAGCGCGCGCAGTTTGTGCTGTCCATACAGTTTACGAAAAACAACGTGGCGTACTCCTACTCGGACAAAGCAAGAGTGGAAGCTCTCGGTATGGAAGCGCAAGCGGTGTCGCGCGGATACGTCAACACCATGGGAGACCTCAAAGGCGTGGACGCTTGGGTGAACTTCACCGAATGCGAACAAGGCGTGCTTTGCGAGATACGCTCCAAAAATCTGAATATCAACCAAATTGCCGTGGCGCACGGCGGAGGCGGACACCTCAAAGCAAGCGGAGCGACGCTCAAAGACAAACAAGAGGCATTGCAAGTGCTTGACGAGCTAGACGAGCTCGTTGAAAACGGAGAAAGAATATGACGGACAATTTTGAAATCAAAAAACAAATTCTCGACAAAATCAAGCAATACGACAGAATTATCATCACAAGGCACTTCCGCCCCGACGGCGACGCAATCGGATCGACGAAAGGGCTTGCAAGGATGCTAAAACTCTCCTTCCCTCAAAAAGAAGTGTACGTACTCAACGAGGACAGCTCCGATTACCTTGCGTTTTTGGGCGGCGAGGACGAGCCTATCGACGACGAAAAATACGCCGACGCGCTTGTCATCGTGTGCGACACCGCAACCACCGACCGCATATCCAACAAGAAATACTCTCTTGGCAAGGAGATTGTCAAAATCGATCACCATATCGACGTCAAGCCCTACGGAGATTTGAGCTGGGTTGAGGACGAACGCTCTTCCCTTTGCGAAATGATAGTTGATTTTTGGCTTACGTTCAAGGACGAACTCACTCTCGACAAAGAAGGCGCAACCTGCATTTTCACGGGCATGGTGACGGACAGCGGCAGATTCAGATTCAGCTCGGTTGACGGCGACACCATGCGTAGAGCGGGCGCGTTGCTCGATCTCGGAATAAACACCGAATGGATATACGCAAACCTCAATCTCGACGACTTCAACGTGTTCAAGTTCGAATCATTCGTCTACAAAAAGATGAAAGTCACTCAAAACGGCGTTGCCTACATCTACGTTGACAAGGCAATGCAAAAACGCTTTAAGCTCACCAACGAGCAAGCAAGCAAAGTGGTGTCCTATCTTGACAGCATAAAAGGCGCAATCGTATGGCTTGCGTTTATACAAAACGCAGACGGCAATATAAGAGTGCGCTTGCGTTCGAGATTTACGACCATAAACGCGCTTGCCGAAAAGTACGGCGGAGGCGGACACGATATGGCGTGCGGGGCAACCGTGCACAGCAAAAAAGAAATGAAACAAATGATCGTCGATGCGGACGAAATCGTCAAAAACTACAAACACGACAATACGGGTTGGCTATGAAAATTCTCCTTACCAACGATGACGGAATACAATCCGAAGGCTTGATGATAGTCGCAAAATGGGCGAAAAAACTCGGTGACGTAACGGTTTCCGCCCCGAAATTCGAACAAAGCGGCAAAAGTCATTCCATTGATATCCACAATCCTTTCGAAGTGAAAAAAGTCGATTATTTGGACGGAGTACGCGCGTTCAGTGTGGACAGCTCGCCCGCCGATTGCGTGCGTTTTGCAACGCTGGGGCTTCACGAAACCTACGACCTTGTCATATCCGGCATAAACAAAGGGCTTAATCTCGGCGAGGATATAATGTATTCCGCAACCAACGGCGCGATTTTCGAGGCTTGCACGAGAGGGCTCAAAGCACTTGCGCTGTCCACTCACGTACAAAGTTTCGACGACGCGCAAGCATGGCTTGACAGAATTTACGATTTCGTACAACGAAACAACCTCTTTGCCTATGACAACATATACAACGTCAACGTTCCCAAAGACGCAAAATCGATATTGCTCACAAAGCAAGGCGGCGCATACTTCACCGACGATTTCTTCGATCTTGGCGACGGAACATGGCGACAAGAAGGGCATTGCATCCATCAAAACAATCACGATTTGACGATTGACAGCGACGCAACGATAGACGGCTATGTCAGCGTGACTCCCCTCACAATCGAGCGCACGAATTATAACGCCTACAATACACTCAAAGACATCGTAAACAAATAGGGTTTGCATACCGCCAAACGTAAAACATTGAAAAAGCGGTCGTAAATCACAAAAATAATTACAAACAAAGCGGCAAAAAATAACAGAAATATGCCGTAAAACACAGTAAAAACACAAAAATTACATCGGAATCACACAATAAAAGCCTCGCGATTTTGCGGGGCTTTTTGCATAAATAAAATCAAAATCTGATTGCGTTTACGTTGTCTTGAAGGGAGTTTGTCGGATTCAACGCCTCTTCGATTGAAAACGCTGCGGAAGTGTCCGCTTTCTTTTTTGACTGCGCTTCTTGCAATTTCGTTTTGAGCTGTTCGGCGTTTTTGGACGTGGGTACGGCGTCCGATTGCGTTGCGCTTTGAACGCTCAATTGCTTGTTTGTAAGCCGCTCCGCTTCCCTTCTGAAATGCTCTTCCATCATATCATCGCTCACGCATTTGTTGAGAGAAAAATCCTGCGCCAAAAACTTTTTGAGTTCAAGCTCGACGGACACTGCGACGCTTTCGACGTTGAGGGCGTCTTTGTCGAAATGATATCTCTCTTTCATCTGCTCGTAGGCGTTTTCCCACTTGGCTCTGAAAAGGCGCAACCTGTCAAGCTCTTGCTTGTATCTGAGTTTGACGTCCTGAGAAAGTCTGTTCGCATTTTCGGTTGCGGTGACGAGAGCGAGTTTGATTTGTTCCTCTCTGCCTTTGAGCGTTTCGACTTGCAATTTGAGAGCGTCGTTTTCTTGCTTCAGCGCATTTATACGCTCGCGCTGTTCAAGTTGAAGCTCGTCGTTTTTGGCTTGTTCGAGAGCGATGAAACCGTCCACTGCCTCGCGATCGTAACCTTTTCTCGAAAGTGGGAATCTCAAAGTGCTTTTCTTTTTCATACACGCCTCCAAACACGTTTAGCATAAAAAGCATATCAAAAATATAATGCAAACGAGCAAAAACGTTTTGGCGAATTTTGTCGATTTTGTCGCAAAACAGGCACTTTATGTCTATAATTTTCAATCGTAAACTGAGATTTCAGATAAGACTTCTAATTTTCTAAAACAAAAAAACGAGGCGAAAACCGCCTCGATTTTTTGTGTTTGATTATCTTTAAAAAATATCTTAATGTGCTGCGTTAAGCAATTCTCTCTTCAAATCCCAAAGCTTTTGAGAAAGGTCAACCTTGTATTCTTGCGTGTTGACGACTCTTCTGTATTCGGGGAAGAAAGACGCGATAGACTCGTCCTCTCTCGCACAAATATCTTTGAGCGAGGGCTTGTCGTAAACAAGTTTTCCGTCCTTGAAAATCGGCACCATAAGTTCTTTGAGTTCATAGTCGGTGAACGTCGTTTTCTTCCAGGTCTGTTCGGGATGGAAAACGGTGAGGGGCTTCGATGTGTCGAAAGTTTCGTCTTCGAGGCAAATCAAGTCCGCTTGCGCCATGCCGTCTTTGAAGATACGCACAATCTTTTTCACGCCGGGATTGGTGGTCTTTTCGTGGCTGTTGGACACTTTGATTTTGGGCACGAGTTTGCCGTCCTCTTCAAGCGCACACAGCTTGTACACACCGCCCAAAGAGGCGTTGTTGTAGCTTGTGATAAGTTTTGTGCCGATGCCGTAAACGTCGATTTTCGCTTCTTGCGAATTGAGTGCGAGAAGGATGTCTTCGTCAAGGTCGTTTGTTGCGAAAATAAGGCAATCGCTATGCCCCGCTTCGTCGAGCATAACCCTTGCTTTTCTGCTCAGATACGCAAGGTCGCCGCTGTCAAGGCGAATACCTATCGGCTTGTGTCCTTCCGCTTTGAGTTTGTCGAAAACTTTGATTGCGTTGGGCACGCCGCTCTTCAACGTGTCGTAGGTGTCCACCAAAAGCAAGCAGTTGTCGGGATAGATTTCGGCATACTTTTCAAACGCTTCAAGCTCGGTGTCGAAGGACATAACCCAGCTGTGCGAATGAGTGCCCGTGACGGGGATGCCGAACAGCTTGCCGGCAACAACGTTGGACGTCGTTCTGCAACCGCCTATGCATGCCGCACGCGCGCCGTAAATGCCAGCGTCCGGACCTTGCGCTCTGCGAAGTCCGAACTCGCTGATTTTGTTCTTCGTGCACTCTTTGAGGCGAGCGGCTTTGGTTGCGATGAGCGTTTGATGATTGATAAACGTCAAAAGCGCGGTTTCGACGAGTTGCGCTTGCCAAAGGGGCGCGGACACCGTGAGAATAGGCTCGTAAGGAAACACCATCGTGCCCTCGGGCACTGCCTTTATATCGCCTGTAAACTCAAACTTTTCGAGAGCTTTCAAAAAGTCGTCGTCGAAAATGCCGAGCGAGCGCAAATACGCTATATCGCTTTGGTCGAAATGAAGGTTGAGGATATAGTCTATCGCTTGTTCGAGCCCTGCCGCGATTGCGTAGGAATAGCCGCCGTTTCCGCGATAGAAAATGTCGAACACCGCCCTTCTTGCATCGAGTTTGCAACGGCGATAACCGTTCATCATCGTGAGTTGATAAAGGTCGGTGAGAAGAGTAAGATTGTTGGTTTTCGTTCTTTCGGTCGTATAATCTTTTGTCATTTTATACTCCTATAAGCGTTTGGTCGTTAAAAATTATGCGCAATAAACGTCTTGCTTTTTCATTGCTTTAAATCTGCGCTTGTAGTCTTTGGGCACGTGATAGTACGACGTATTTTCAAAATCAAACACGATATAGTCGGGTTCGTTCTTTCTGATATAGCCGATTTTGAGCAAAAGTTCGGCAAAGAATTTGCTTGCTTTGTCGGAAGATTTTTGGCTTTCGCTTGCCGCCTTTTCAAAGAGTTTGCCCACAAACTTGTAGTTTTTCACTTCGTAATCGGTGAGGACTGCGTCCGTAGCTCCTGCTTGCGCCGCTTTTCTGACGTCGAGATATGCAAGGCGCGACGTCCTTGCAAGGATGTACAAAACGCCGATAATAAGTGCCAAAATCGCAACGATAAGGCATGCGGTTTTTGTGACGGGCACTGCGTCCATACGCAAAAATTCAAGCCAGAATCTGCCGATGCAATACCAGAACAGATAGAAAATCATCAAAATACCGGGATACTTCTTTTGATAATTTCTCTTCCACATCCACACGCAGAAGATTGCGCCGATCGTGTTCCAAACGCCTTCGTAGAAGAACGTCGCGCAAAACCAGTTTCCGCCGCCGCCCGCTTGAATATGCGAATAAACGACGTCTCTGAACTCGCTTTCCACACCGCTGGGATCGGTGATATACACGCCGAACGGGAAGAATTGAAGAGCCTTGTTCGTGATTGGCAATCCAAACGCCTCCTGATTGACGAAGTTGCCCCATCTGCCGATAATCTGACCGATAAACACGGGCACTACGACGAGATCGACGACGTTGAGAAAGTTGGTTTGCTTTTTGTGGCGAAGAGTGAAAAATACCGCGCCCAAAAGTCCGCCCAAAAGTCCGCCGATGATTGTGATACCACCCTTCCAAATTGCGATTATATTGACGAATTTGTCCCAGCCTTCAAGCCCGTTGTCGCCGAAATACTCCTCTGCGCGAGGGAGAACGTACAACAATCTTGCAAACACGATTGCAAGCGGAATAAGCCACAAAAACAGTTCCACCGCGTCGTCGGACGTGATGCCTATCTTCTTTGCTTGCCAACATGCGTACAAAAGTCCCAAAAGCATGCCGCACACAATGAGCAAGCCGTACCATTGCACGGTAAGATTGCCGATTGTAAACGCCACTCTGGGATCGGACGCCGTGGATAAAAGGGAAGTGAACATAATTTATTTCTCCAAATCGAGTTTGGTTGCGCCGCTTTGGCGAATTGCGAGTTTAAAGACGTTTTCGTCGCCGAACATAACGTTGAGCGCACTCTCTACGCCGCTTTCTTTTTTGTCCGCAAACACGAGAATCGTGCCTGCAAATCCGCCGCCGTGCACACGAGAGGCAACGACGCCGTCTATCTTGACCACTCTGTCGAGAGCGTTTTCGAGATTGTGATTTTTGCCTGCCGGCGAATAGGTGTTTTGAAGTTTGTATCTCGAACTCAATCCCGACTCGTTTACGATGTCGAGAAACGCTTTTTCGTCCTTGTCGTCGATTGCTTTCACCGCGTTTTCAACGCGTGCGTTCTCTTCGAAAAAGTGCTCTGCGCGAAGATATGCCCTCTCGCTCACCTTTCCGACGATATTTTGCTTGTCGCGGTTCCATTTTTCGGGCGAAATCTCGTGAAGAAGTTTTGCCCCGAAACAGTTTGCCACTTCCTTCATCTCGTGAGGTATCGCGGCATAATCGTCGGTGAGATCGCTATGATCGCCGCCCGTCGCAATGACGTAAATATCGAGGTCGGAAAACGCCCAATGCGCCTTTTCGACGACGGGATTTTCAAAATCCGCAAAATCGATGAGGTTTACGCCGCCAAGCGCAATCGCGCTTTGATCCATAAGTCCGCACGGCTTGCCGAAGAAAGTGTTTTCGGCATATTGCGACGCTTTCGCTTTGAAAATCGCGTCTATTTCACCGCCGTTGTACATTGCGTTCAAAATCTCGGCAATCGCAAGTTCGAACGAGCTTGACGAGGACACTCCCGCACCCTTGGGAACGGAAGAAGTCATACATGCGCTGAATCCGCCCACCTTTTTGTCCGAGCGTTTGAAATAGTCCACGACGCCTTTGATAAGTGCGGTTGACGTGCCGATTTCGCTCACCGAAAAATCGGGTTTTGCAACGTCCACGCGGAGCATCGGATAACCTTTCGATTTGACTTCAATCACGCCGTCCGTTCTCGGCGAAACGCTTGCGAGCGTATCGACGTTTATTGCCGCGCAAAGCACCTTGCCGCCGTTGTGGTCGGTGTGGTTTCCGACGATTTCGATGCGCCCCGGCGACGAGAAAAACTCTACGTCGGTGGTGTTGAACACGTCTTTGTGCATCTTGACAAGCTCTTCGAATCTGCCGATTTGCTCGCTTTTTGACTCGCCGTAAACGTCTTGACATACGGCTGTCAGCTTGCAGGTGTCGATATTGTCTAATGTCATAGTTTCGTCCTTTATAATAGATTGAGTTATATTGTAACACAGCCGTCGCCCTATTGCAAGATAAATAAACTTTTATAGCACAAATAAAAATCACGATACATCCGTAAAAAAATGCAAAAAAAAGCATACAAAATTGACTAAATAGTCACTTATTTCTTGATTTGCGCAAAAGTGTGTGTTATACTAAACAGTCGAAAAGTTCTATACGTTTTTTTGGAGGTTTTTATGCCAAGAATTTCTTTTGAAGAAATTGCAAAACAAAATGTTGCTCGGCTTTTAGACTATGCCCAAAACAATTTGTATTTAAGCGATTTGGACGCAATTTACGCTCAAAATCAACTTCTCGATACACTAGGTCTGACAGAGCCGTGCCAAGAGCCCAAACTCGGCGCATACGATATATACGACGTGATGAACGCTCTTTCCGACTTCGCCGTACGCAAAAAAATCATAGACGAGAACGCAAAATCCAATTTCGAAACGAAACTTATGGGTTTTGTCATGCCCTCTCCCTCAACCGTCGTCGAAATGTTTGACAACGAGGCAAGCTACAAGGGCATAGACAAGGCGTGCGACTTCCTTTGCAAACTCGGATTCGACAGTCTGTATTTGAGAGGCAAGGATTTCGAAAAGAACATCGTGTGGCAACACGACAGCCAAAGAGGCAAAATAATCGTCACGATAAACCTCTCCAAACCCGAAAAAACACCCGAACAGGTCAGACTTGCAAAAGAAGCGAAAACGGGCTATCCTAAATGTGTGCTTTGCCAAAATATGCTGGGCTTTGTCGGCAATGCGGCTATGCCTGCAAGACAAAACATCCGCATAATCCCATTCGAACTTGACGGCGAAGAATGGTTTATGCAATTTTCGCCTTACAGATACTTCGAGCAACACGTCATCGCAGTGTGCAAAGAACATCGTCCAATGTGCGTTAGCGACGCAACGTTTGCAAGAATGGCGGACTTTGTGGATATGTTCCCCCACTACTTCATCGGCTCGAACGCCGCGCTTCCCATCGTCGGCGGTTCGATACTGGCACACGACCACTATCAAGGCGGCAAAAAAGTGTTGCCCGTGTTCTCTCGCCCCGCTCGCAGATATTTTAAAGTTTCGGGCTACGGCGACGTCAACGTGTCGGTTGTGGACTGGTACAACTCTATCGTACGCATAGAGAGCAAAAACAGGAAACAAGCAATCGAAGTTGCAAATATGTTCAGAAGAGCGTGGGATTGCTATTCGGACGAGAGCGTAAACGTGCTTTGCGCAACTCAAAACGGCGAAGAGAAAATCCAACACAACGCTATTACCCCAATACTTTCAATCAACGACGACGGCGAATATCAATTCAATTTGATACTGCGCAACAACCGAACCGACGACGAACACCCCTACGGAATCTTCCATCCGAGAGCCGAACTCCACAATATCAAGCAAGAGTCCATCGGCATAATCGAAGTGATGGGATTGTTTATTTTGCCGGGCAGACTTGCAGGCGAAATGACGCAAATCCGCAACATCCTCACGGGCAAAACGCCGCTTGACTTCAAGGCGTTGTCCGACGAACAACATCCCCTTCACAAGCACCTCGGAATGATAACTCAACTTGTCGTGGACAACGGCACTGCTTGCTCCGACGAGGTTGCCGAGAACGCCGTGACGGACTATATAAACAACGTTTGCGAGCAAATCCTCGACACAACGGCAGTGTTCAAAAACGACCAAAAAGGTCAAGACGCGTTTGACGAATTTATTCACAGCGTTATCGATTGAAATTGCAAAACAAGCACTTTATAATGCAAAAACGCCGCTTTATGCGGCGTTTTTTGCAAGTATTTTGTTTTCGTTTTTCTGTAATTGTTTCAGTATTTCCATAGGACCAGAACGAACACTTATTCGAAGCGTTCTTATACACGCAATGTGCATATTCAAAGTGCGAGCCGCAACGGCGGCGAGAATATGAGCGCCGAGCTTGACGAAAAGTACGAGAATGCGTGGCATTCTGTTGCGTAGCCGCCACGCAGGCGAAGTGGCATAATGAGTGAATTGCCCCTATCTATGCGAGTGCCGACTGTCTCCCCCCACGAACGACGGATAATCTTGTAGAGAATTGCCCCTATTTGAGTGGTGGGAGAAAAGCCCGAAAGGGAAAGAGGGGGTACATATAATTTAGAGTTCACGCCGTTCAACTCTTGTAGAGGACGAAACAAGAAAGAGCCTCTTCCAACGGGTAGGAGCGTACATGGACGTACGTGACTACTCGGAGAAAGAGGCTCTGCCGCAGTTATTCACTCAATCAGGCGTTTTTACCGCCGTAGGCAAGTTTCAAACGCTCAGCCCCCGACAAAATGATTTTGCGGATGCGGATATTCTTGGGTGTAACTTCAAGCATTTCATCGTCGTTGAGAAACTCGATTGCTTCTTCGAGGCTGAACTTGCGCGGAGTGTTGAGGCGGAGTGCTTCGTCGGAACCTGCGGCGCGCATGTTAGTGACGTGTTTACGCTTGCAGACGTTGACGCGGATGTCCTCGTTCTTGGGTGACATACCGACGACCATGCCCTCGTAAACGGGGGTTTGAGGGTCGATGAAGAGCACGCCTCTGTCTTGAGCGTTGAAGAGTCCGTAAGTTGCCGCTTCGCCGGTCTCGTATGCAACAAGCGAACCGGTAAATCTGCGAGGAATAGGCCCTTTGTACGGAGCATATCCCGCAAAGAGCTGGTTCATAACGCCCTCGCCTTTGGTATCTGTCAAAAACTCGTTCTTAAACCCGAAAAGTCCGCGCGCAGGCACTTTGAATTCCATGCGAATACGGCTGCCTTGCGGATTCATAGTGACAAGTTCGCCCTTTCTTACGCCCATGCGTTCCATAACCGAACCGACACAGTCGCTCGGAACATCGATAAAAAGTTGTTCCATAGGCTCGCATTTTACGCCGTCGATATCCTTAAAGATGACTTTCGGAGTGCTGACGCCGAACTCGTAGCCTTCTCTACGCATTGTTTCGATAAGAATGGAAAGGTGCATTTCTCCTCTGCCGCACACTTTGAATGTGTCGGGGCTTTCGGTTTGGTAAACACGGAGCGAAACGTCTTTCAAGAGTTCTCTAAACAGTCTGTCGCGGAGGTGACGAGATGTGACAAATTTGCCCTCTTTGCCGGCAAACGGGCTATCGTTGACGCAGAAGTTCATCTCGATTGTAGGCTCGCCGATTTTGACAAACGGCACGGGCTCGATTTTTGCGGGAGAGCAAATCGTGTTGCCGATGGTGATATTTTCGATACCGCTGAAACACACGATATCACCCACCATTGCGTTTTCTACGGGAACACGCTTCAATCCTTCGATTTGGAAGAGGTTGACGATTTTGCTCTTATATGGTGAAATGCCGCTGTGATAGTCGCACACCACAACTTCTTTTGCCATGTCCACTTTGCCTCTTTCGATTCTGCCGATGCCGATTCTGCCGACGTAATCGTTGTAGTCTATTGCGGACACGAGAAGTTGAAGCTCGCCGTTTTCATCGCCTTCGGGAGCGGGGATATAATCCAAAATCGTGTCGAAAAGCGGTTTGAGGTCTTTTCCCGGCACGTGGTAATCGCGCGTTGCAGTGGCCTGCTTGCCGCTGCAATATAAAATGGGGCTTTGAAGTTGCTCGTCGCTTGCGTCGAGGTCGAGCAAAAGTTCCAATACCTCGTCGCCCACTTCGTCGAGTCTTGCGTCGGGTTTGTCGATCTTGTTGACGACGATGATGATTTTAAGTCCAAGCGACAACGCTTTTTCGACGACGAAACGCGTTTGCGGCATAGGACCTTCTTGTGCGTCGACAAGAAGCACGACGCCGTTGACCATCTTCAACACACGCTCGACTTCGCCCGAAAAATCTGCGTGTCCCGGGGTGTCGATGATGTTGATTTTGACGCCGTTGTAGTGGATTGACGTGTTCTTTGCAAGGATTGTGATGCCTCTTTCTCTTTCGAGGTCGCCCGAATCCATAACGCAAGTTGCGACTTGTTGATTTTCTCTGAACGTACCCGATTGTTTGAGCATGCCGTCCACAAGCGTCGTTTTGCCGTGGTCGACATGGGCTATGATTGCGATGTTTCTCAAATCGTTTCTGACCATATTGAGCCTTCTTTTCTTAGGTTTTCGGCGCACTTTTGCGTCGTTTTGTGCGGATTTTTTTGATTACTATATAAAACTGTGATATATTAGCACACTTTTTATACGCTTGGCAAATCGTTGTGGGGATAAAACGGAAAAAATATTACAATATTTTTACATAGATTTGTAGCAATTTGCTTTGACAATGCCCCTCAAAGCGTTGCGAAAGCGCATTTTTGTGGTATAATGTAGCAAATCGGAGCAACACGCATATGAAAAGTTTGACTGAATTGTACAAAATCGGACGCGGACCGTCCAGTTCGCACACCATGGGGCCGGAAAAAGCCGCAAAACTCTTTATGGAACGCAACAAAAGCGCGTATTCCTTCAAAGTCGTTCTTTACGGTTCTTTGGCAAAAACCGGCAAAGGTCACGGCACGGACGTTGTGTTGAAAAAGACGTTCACAAAGCCCGTAGACGTCGTTTTCGACTATGAAAACGAGCACTTGCCCCACCCCAACACCATGGATTTGTTCGCTTTGGATTTGAACGGCAAAATCACGGATTCGTGGAGAGTGTACAGTGTCGGAGGAGGCGCAATCGAGGTTGAGGGAGAAAGTTCCATCGATCCGCCCGAAGTCTATCCGCATCACACTTTCGAGCAAATCAGAGCGTATTGCGACGAGCAAGAAATTACCATTCCCGAATACGTCGTACGCTTCGAGGGCACACAAATCCGCGAGTATTTGCAAACCATTTGGGAAACCATGAAAAACGCAATCAGACAAGGTTTGAAAGCAAGCGGAGTTTTGCCCGGCGGACTGAACACCGAGCGCAGAGCAAAAACGCTCTATCAACAACGCCATATCGACGAAACGCCGCAAACGAAAGAAAACCGCCTGGTATGCGCCTATGCTTTTGCGGTGAGCGAACAAAACGCTTCGGGTGAGGTTATCGCCACCGCTCCCACGTGCGGAGCGTGCGGAATACTCCCCGCCGTGCTCAAATACGAGCAAGATATACACAAATATTCGGACGACGACATAATAGACGCGCTTTCTACGGCAGGCATAATCGGCAATATCGTCAAAACAAATGCTTCGATAAGCGGCGCGGAATGCGGATGCCAAGCGGAATGCGGAACGGCTTGCTCTATGGCAGCGGCTGCGCTTGCCCAACTTTTCGGCATGGACTTCGACCAAATCGAATACTCTGCCGAAGTTGCGATGGAACATCACCTCGGCTTGACTTGCGACCCCGTTGCGGGACTTGTACAAATCCCCTGCATCGAGCGCAACGCGGTTGCCGCAATGCGTGCCATAAACGCCGTATCACTTGCAAACTTCCTCACCACATCCCGTCAAATCTCTTTCGACGCGGTTGTCGAAACCATGTATCAAACGGGCAAGGACATCAACGTTCGCTATCGCGAAACGTCGGGCGGAGGTCTTGCAAAGAGTTACAACCACTCTCGTTTGCGCCACGCAAAACGCTACAAAAAGAAATAATTTTATTTCATTAATATCTCACGAAACCGCGTATCTAACGCGGTTTTTATATACAAAAAGCGGTTTGTATTTCACAACAAACCGCTTTTAAATCTCCTTATTCGCTTTGCGTTGAAAAACGCCTCTCCGCTTAACATTCGCTTTGCATAGACGTAAAAAATCCACCGAAGAGTCGGTGAATTTTTATATAAAACTAAACAATTTTAATACGAAGTATTAACCATCGTTTTTTCAGTCGAACACTTTGATATCCGACTTTGAAGAATACGTTTTCCATTGCGGTTTGCCCTTGACGTTTGGATTGCTCGTCTTTGCAAACTCCGCAAATCTGTCCACCATCTCGTCGGACAAGGCGTAATCTTGCTCCGTAAACGGCCTCAACGATTTCGGAAGCGAACCGAGAGCATACCAAAGGTCGCAGGAATGAAAGGACGCATTGTCGGGCGGAAGCAATCTCGTAAACGAAAAGACGTAGCAAGGCACGCCCTTTCTCTTTTGCTTGCGCGCATACGCTCTTGCCATATGGTTGAGCACGGGCGGCAACAAGTCTTTCTTGACCGTTCCGAATACGATAGGAACGTCGGTGACGTATTTTGCGTCCTTGACCAAATCGCCGTCTATAACGGGTTTTGTGCACAAAGCTTTGCCGATTGCGTGCTTCGTTTTCCAAGTCGTCCAAACCTGCTCCGTGGGCATTGACTTAAACTCGTCGAAGGATTTTGCTCCGCTTGCTTTGACGACTTTTTTCCAGTATCTCGTATTTGACTTCGAAAGCGGCAAGATCGCTCCTCTTTTTCCGCCGCCCGAAAGCATAATTGCGCCTTTGACTTTGCCTTTGAGCTTGTCCGAGCATATAAGCGTTTGTATGCTCATTGCGCCTGCGCTCTGTCCCATAAGCGTGATATTGTCGGGATTTCCTCCGAAGCTCGCTATATTTTGTCTAACCCACTCGATTGCGGTATATTGGTCGTAAAGTCCGAGGTTGCCGCCGCAGTGCTCGTTGTCGGCAAAAAATCCGAACACGTTCAAGCGGTAGTTTATCGCAACGAAAATCACTCCGCGTTTAGTGTACGCCGAGCCGTCGAATTGCATTTCGTTTATGCTTCCGCCGGTGAAACTTCCGCCGTGTATGAACACTATAACCGGGCAATCGTGTGCGTCGGACGGGACGTGTATATCCAAAATCAAGCAATCTTCACTGTATTTGAAGCTCTTGCCCTTGCGAAATTCCTGATAATAGAATCTGTGTTCCTCGTTCCAGTACGCGCGCATTTGCGGACAGCACACGCCTTGCTCCAAAGCGATTTGCTCCGTGTCGTATTTTGTGATAAGCACCGGCTTTTCAAAGCGTTTTGCCGTTGCGTACTTTACACCTCTGAAACTTGCGCCGTAGTCCGTTACGCAACCCACTATGCTTCCGCAAGGTGTAATTACGGTTTTCGTTTGCATACTCTCTCCTTTGATAAATTATGCTTTATCAGCCAAACGAGCCGAAAACTATCTTTCGGCTCGCAAGACAAACTTTTTTTAGTTTTCGGATTTGTCGTCCTCAACCTCGTCGGACGTAGCGTTTTCGCTCTCGCTTGCTTCCTCTTCGACTTGCTCGACGGATTCGCCGAGAGATTCGATTCCTTCAACGTTGTCGATTGCGATTGAATTGCTTTCGTATTGACATTTGAGGTGCGCCTCTTTTGCAACTTGCAATTCCGCAACTTTCTTCTTTGAAAGCGGATACCACACGAGCAATACGATTGCCATAAGTCCGAACAACACGGCAGGGATTATGGTTGCCAAATCGTACATGGTGTTGAGGTTTTCAAGGGTTTGTTTCGCGCCTTTTGCGGTGTTGTAGTTCATGCCCAGCAATGCGCCGTTGACCGCGACTGCGCTGATAACCTGACCAATCTTTCTGAAAAACATGAAGAACGCGTATGCCGTGCCGTCGTCGCGTCTGCCCGTCTTGATTTCGATGTCGTCGATTGCGTCGGTTGCCATAGACCAGACTTGAAGCACGATAAACGTCATTCCGCATCCGCTCACGAAGCAGAGCAGCAAGAACAAGTACATTCTGACGTTGAGGTCGATGCCGCGCAACGCAAACATCAAAAGGTTTGCTGCCGCCGCGATAATCATACCAACGCCGCAGATTTCTTTCTTGCCGAATTTGCGCACCATTTTTGGCGTAAGGAACATGAAAATCGCCATAGGCGCATAGGTGCAAATCATGGATACGATGTTCATCCAGTTTGCTCCGAACAAGTCGTCGAACAGGTAAAGATAGAAACTTTGCGTAAACATTTGCCCCGCAAGAAGCAACATACTCGCAACGCTGACCGCAAGGAACGCTCTGTTTGAAAAGAGGTTTTTGATTATGGTTTTCGATTCGCCTTTTTGCTTGGGCTTGGAAGTTGCAACGACCCTTTCTTTGTTGAAAGCAAACGCCATTACGAGCATTGCAAGGCAAACAAGCGACAACACAACGACGCCGATGATAACGGGCAAATATTGCATATCCGTGAGGATTTTGCCGTTTTCGCCGACTGCGTAGATTATGCCGTCTTTCTCTTGCGTCGCACCCGTCCAGCTCGAATCCGCAACGCGCTTTGCGTATGCGAAGGAGGAAATCAAAATGACGGGCGTACTGCCGATGCCCGCACCGATTGAACGGAACACCGAAAGTTTTGTGCGCTCTTTCTCGTCTGTGGTAACCACGGACGCAAGACCGCCGTAAGGAATTTGAAGCATGGTGTAGCTCATGCCGAACATGATGTAAGTTACGGTTGCGTAAATGCAAGTGCCTACGGGGTTTACGTCATAAGTGAGTCCCGGCCACTTGACGAACATCAATATAGACGACGCGACAAGCGGAATTGCCGCCCACAAGAACCAAGGACGATATCTGCCCCATTTCGTAAGTTTGACGCTGTCGCAAATTCTGCCCATAATGGGATCGTTGATTGCGTCCCAAATACGCGCGCCGATAAACATCAACATGATAAACAGCGGTTGAAGATGGAAAATATCGGTGTAGAACTTTTGAAGCAACGACGTTACAAGGCCGAACACCAAGCAGCAAGCCGTATCGCCCATTGCATAGCCGATGTAGTCTTTTGTTTTGAGTCCGCTCGTGCGCGAAATGAAACTCTGCTCTGTCGCTTGCGCGACGTTTTGCGTATCGCTCATAATAACTCCCTTTTGCAAATTTATTGCGATTTTGTTTTATTTTTATTTTCGTCATAAGGCGTTTTGACACCTATGCCGCGTTTATCTTTTTGCGTTTTCTTCTTCTTTGCGCTTTTCAAGCTCTTGCACAAACAAATCCTCGTCGAACGGAATTTGCACTTCTTTGTGCGTCCAGCTTGCAAGATGAATTGCGTTTGAGAAGGTCAAACCGATTATACCCTGTTCGCCGGGAGCCATAAACTTGTCCGTCTTTTTGAGAAGATAGTCGGTGTAGTTTTTGATGATACCCACGTGTTGCGGCGGATACTTGGTTATATTGAGTTTGTGGCAAATTCCGCGATATGTGTGAACTTTCGTTTTGGGTTTGCCCATAAACACTGTGTTGTGCTCTGAAAAAGCAGGTTCGAGTTCCGCATTTTCGGTGAATACAAGTTTGCCGTTTTCAATGACGATCTTGCCGCCTTCGCCCGTGATTTCAAGTCTATTCGTGCCGGGTGCGTCGTGCGTCGAGGTTATAAACACGCCCGTTGCGCCGTTTGCAAACTTGCAATACGCCGTGACGTCATTTTCGACGCTGATGTCGCGTCCCACCGTCGATGCGGTTGCCGTTACGCTCACCGGAAGCCCTGCAAGCCAGGTGAACAAATCCAGTTGGTGAGGACATTGATTGAGCAACACGCCGCCGCCTTCTCCCCACCACGTACCGCGCCAGCCGCCTTGTGCGTAGTATGCGCGCGGACGATACCAATCGGTGATTATCCAAACGATTCTGGTGAGTTTGCCCAAACGGCCGCTGTCGATAAGCTCTTTTGCCTTGATGTAAAGAGGATTCGTGCGTTGGTTGAACATCATGCCGAAAAGAAGTTCGGGATGCTTTTTCGCCTCCTCGTTCATCTCTTTGACTTGCTTCGTATAAACGCCTGCGGGCTTGTCGCAAAGCACATTGAGCCCGGCTTTCATCGCGTCCGTTGCGATTTGCGGATGGAAATAGTGCGGAGTTTCAACCATAACGACGTCGATAAGTCCAGATTCGAACATATCCTGATAGTTGTCGAAAACCTTGACTCCTTTGAGGTTCTCCTCTGCGTACTTGCGTCTTTCAGGGGATATATCGCACACCGCGGTGAGCTTTGCGCCCTTGACGAGAGAGGAGAGTTTCGTAAATATCTTTGTATAGAACGTGCCTTGTTTGCCTATGCCGACAATGCCGTATCTGACTTGTTTTTTGTCCATTATTTCACCTCTGCGAGCAGTTTTTTGAGATTTTGATATTGCCACAAGAACACTTGCTTTCTAGACGCGCAAGCAAAATAGCATCTGTGCATCTTCTTGTCGATGAGTCTGAACGCTTTAAAATAGTCCTTCATCGCAAATTTCACAAACGGCACGAAGTACACCACGGGTTTCATAACCGCGTATTTGAAAGTGTGCGGTTCAAGCGTCATAAAGCCTTGGTATCCGCGCTCTTTCAAGCTCTTCAAAATGTAGGTGTAGCAACCCTCGCCCGTTCCGACAGGGACTTCCACTTTGTACTCGGAGCAATCTTTTATATGGTAATATACGACGTAATCTTTGAGCATATCGAACGCCTCTTTGGGATTGACGTCGCATTGCACGTAGTTGCTTGCGTCGAAGCACAAAACGAAATCTTCGTCGTTTATCGCATTGTAAATTTCAAGCACTCTTTGAGGCACGTCGCCGTACACTTTCTTCTCGTTCTCATGCAAGAGTTTTACACCGCTGCCCTTGACAATAGCAAGCATTTCTTTGAGCCTTGCAATGACTTTCTCGGAGCAATCTTTTGGATCTTTGTCGCCGTAGAAAAACGAGAAAACTCGGATGTATTTGCATTCCATAAGTTGTGCGATTTTGACAAGCTCGGCAAGTTGTTTCTTTTGTTTTGCAAAGCCTTCTTCGTCGTCGATGCCGACTTTTCCTATCGGCGAACCGATTGAAGAAAAGCGCACGTTTTCTTTTTTGAGAACGGGATAAATCTTTTTCTTAAACTCTTCGAAAGTGTAGTCGGCAATGTTTTTGCCGTCCACGTTTCTAGGGCACATATAAGTTTCGCCAAGTTCGTGCAAAACGCCGATTTGGGTACTTAATTTGTTGCTAATCTCATCATAAAACCCCGATATTGTAATTTGCTGCATAAATTTATACCTTTTTGTATTCTATTGTTTATGAGTGCAAACTCCCTTAACGTTGCACTCTTCCGCTTGCGTTTCCTCTTGCAAGATTGAGCACTTCTTCTTTTGAAACCATGTTGTAATCGCCCTCGACGGAGTGCTTCAAACAACTTGCCGCCACGGCAAATTCGATTGCGTCCTGCGCGCCGAAATCATTTGTAAGCGCATAAATAAGTCCTGCTCCGAAGCTGTCGCCGCCGCCCACTCTGTCCACGATATGCATATGATATTTCTTGCCGAAAAACGCACGATTCGCAACGTACAGCATGCCCGACCAGTTGTTGTCGCTTGCGCTCAAACTCTCGCGCAAAGTGATTGCAACCGCTTTAAATCCGAATCTATCGGTGAGTTGTTTTGCAACCGAAACGTAACCTTCTTCGTTGAGCTTGCCGCTTTCGACGTCGGTGTTTTCCGCCTCGATGCCGAACACGTCTTTTGCGTCCTCTTCGTTTGCGATGCACACGTCTACGTGTTTAAGCACGTCGCTCATAACAGCGCACGCCTTTTCACTCGTCCAAAGTTTCTTTCTGAAATTGAGGTCGCAAGACACGGTGAGCCCGTTGTCCTTTGCTGCCTTGACCGCTTCGAGAGTGATTTTCGCCATATTGTCGGACAGTGCCGGCGTTATGCCCGTAAAGTGAAACCAATCCGCGCCCGAAAAGATGTCGTCCCAATCGAAATCATCCTCGCTCGCCGTTGCGATTGCGGAGTACTTTCTGTCGTAAATGACTTTGCTGGGGCGTTGACTTTCGCCCTTTTCACAATAATAAATGCCCACTCTATCGCCGCCGCGAACGATTTTCGAAGTATCGACGCCGTATTTTCTCAACGAATTTACCGCGCTTTGCCCTATCTCGTGCGTGGGGAGTTTGGTCACGAAGCATGCGTCCGCACCGAAATTTGCAAGCGATACGGCAACGTTTGCCTCCGCACCGCCGAAAGTCGCTTCGAGCTTGTCGCTTTGCACAAAACGCAGATAGTTCTCGGGTTGCAAACGCAACATCAATTCACCGAAAGTTACAACTCGCATATCTTCACAATCTCCTTGCAGTTATTGACTATATCGCCTTTCATCATAAACGAGCCGCCGACTGCGTACACCTTGTCGAAATCGAGATATTCTTTGAGGTTGGCAAGGTCGACGCCGCCCGTCGGAATGAATTTGATTTGAGGAAACGGCGCGGCAAGAGCCTTCATCGCTTTAAGTCCGCCATACACGCCGGCAGGGAAAAACTTGACTATATTAAGTCCGTAAGAGAGTGCACGCATAATCTCGGTGGGTGTTACGCAACCGGGATAATACGGCACGTCGTTTGCAATGCAGTAGCGCGCCACTTCGTCTGAAAAACCGGGTGAAACGATAAACTTCGCGCCCGCTTCGACCGCGCTTTTCGCCTGCTCTTCGTTTATAACCGTGCCTGCGCCTATATTCATATCCGCAAACTCTTTTACGCCTATTGCAATCGCTTCTTTCGCACAAGCGGTGCGGAACGTGATTTCGGCGCAGTTTATGCCGCCCTCTCTGAGTTTGGACAGCGTTGCGACGGTGTCGTTTGCGTCGTTAATCACGACGACGGGAATAACTTGTTTCATATCACACCCCGCTGTATGCCGAAAAGCCGCCGTCCACGGGGATAACCGTGCCCGTAACGAAGCCGCTCGCTTTGTCGTCGGCAAGCCACAACAAACAACCGATAAGGTCGCTTATCTCGCCAAACTTTTTCATAGGCGTTGCGTTCAAAATCTTGCCAGTTCTCGCCGTCGGCGTGCCGTCTGCGTTGAACAAAAGCGTTCTGTTTTGATTGGTCACGAAAAAGCCCGGCGCAATTGCGTTGCAACGAATTTTGCAAGGCGCAAAATGCACCGCAAGCCACTCTGTGAAGTTGGAAATGCCTGCCTTTGCCGCGCTGTACGCAGGGATTTTGGTGAGAGGTCTGAATGCGTTCATCGACGAGATATTGATGACGTTTCCGCCCGTCTTTACCATGTCTTTGACAAACACTTGCGACACCAAGAATGCAGACGTAATGTTGAGGTCGAACACAAATTTGAGTCCGCTCTCGTCAAGTGCGAAAAAGTCCTTTGCGCCTTCGAGGTCGGGCGTCATGGTTTCGTTGTCGGTGGTTGCTTTGGGATTGTTTCCGCCGGCTCCGTTTATGAGAAAGTTGACTTTGCCGAACTTGTATTCGATTTCGTTTTTCGCGCGGAAAATATCCGCTTTGTCAAGACAGTTGCACTTGACGGCGTATGCGTTTTCGCCTATCTCGTCCGCAACTTTTTTGGCAGCGTCGTAGTTGATGTCCAAAAGCGCGACTTTTGCGCCGCACTCGGCGAGCGCGCGAGCAAACTCGGAGCAAATAACTCCGCCCGCTCCCGTGATTGCCACGATTTTGTCGCTTAAATCCACTTTGAATGGTACGCTCATATCTATATCTCCTTTTTAAGTCCTTATATCGTTTATATCGTTATTTTCTATTCATATCCTTTTCAACCGCTTCGAAAAGTCCCGAAAGATAGCACGCCCCCATAGCTCTGTCAAACAGTCCGTAGCCGGGTTTTGCGTCCTCTCCCCACACGTTTCTGCCGTGGTCGGGGCGCACGTAACCGTCAAATCCGCCCTCTACGAGAGCTTTGACAATTCCGTACACGTCCACGTTTCCGCAATTCGTCTGGTGTCCGTTTTCGTAAAAATTGATTTCACCGTCGTATTTGAGCTGACGAAGGTGCGCAAAGTATATTCGATTTGCATATTTCTTCGCCATTTTCGGAAGGTCGTTGAATCTTCCCGCACCCAAACTTCCCGTGCAGAACGTGATGCCGTTGTGCATATTCGGCACTGCCGCAAACAAGTTGTCGTAATCCTCTTCCTTGCAAATGATTCTGGGAAGTCCGAACATATCCCACGGCGGATCGTCGGGATGTATCGCCATATTTACGCCCGCCTCGTCGCACGCAGGCATGATCGCTTTCAAGAAATACACGAGATTGTCAAACAACTTTTGATGCGTCATACCCTCGTATTCTTTCAAAAGCGCGTTCAATTCGTCTTGACCATAACTCTCGTCCCAACCCGGCAAATGCAGATTTTTAGGATCGAGCGCAAGCAGTTTTTCATGGTCGTAGGCAAGCGACGTTGCGCCGTCTTTATGCTTGAAATACAAATCCGTGCGCAACCAGTCGAACACGGGCATAAAGTTGTAGCAAATGCACTTTACGCCCACCTTGCCGCAGTTGATGATATTCTGCTTGTACGCCTCGATATATTTATCTCTCGACGGCTTTCCGAGCTTGATGTCCTCGTGCACGGGCACGGACTCGATAACTTCCATTTCAAGTCCGGCGTCGTTTGAAAGTCGTTTGAGCCTTTCAAGTTTTTCTACGTCCCAAACATCGCCCACGGGCGTATCGTAAACCGCAGTCACCACACCGCTCATGCCTTGAATTTGCTTGATGTAATTTAGCGGTATGCAATCTTTTTCGCCATACCAGCGAAACGTCATTTTCATAAACCGAGAGCCTCCTTGACGTTGTTGTAAGCAATATCTTTTGCAAGCGCAATCGCGCTCTTTTCATCGTATTCGCCCTTGTCGACCTTGTCTGCGACAAACGACGCAAGTATTCTTCTGAAAAAGTCGAAACGCACGTACGAACTGAACGATCTGCTGTCCGTAAGCATACCGAGATTCGTACCCAAAACCGCGTATTCCGACACGGTTTCGAGTTGCCTGTTTATGCCTGATACGGTATCGTTAAACCACCACGCCGCACCGACAAGCACGTTCGGAAAAGCACCCGAAATCGCACAAACGGCTCTTAAACATGCATCGTTGAGCGGATAAAGTACGATTTTTGGCAATCCGCCGAGTTTTGCGTTCATTTTGTCAAGCAACTTTGCAAGCGCGTCAGTAGCGACGAAATCTCTGAAAACGTCAAAACCGCTGTCTTTGCCGATTGCACGCAAAGCGTCGGAATTTATATTGCGGAACGTTCCGAAATGAAGTTGCAACACAATGCCCTTTTCATAGCACTTTTCAATCAACCATTCAAGATTTTCGGTGTCATCGAAGTTGTCGAATCCGTGGTCTGCGATTTTGCAACCTTTTGAAACGAAATAGTCCAATCTTTCTTCTAGCGTCGTTTTGTCCGCGCCTTCGGAAAAACATCTGTCGGGACGGAAGGTCGGGCGCACTTTAACGCCGTTTATATCGCCGTGATTGTGCAAATCCGAAAACGGATCGTCCGTCGTCGCAATATATTCCACGCCAAATTTTTCAAGCAATTTTTGCACGCTCAAATCTTTCAAAACGGCGTTTGCTTTTTTATAAATATCTTCCGCGCTGTCCTTGTTCAACGGTTCGGTTATTCCGAAAATTTGCACGAGTTCCATATGCGTCCAATAGTAAAGCGGATTGCCTATAAGTTTGGGCATAATCTCGGCATATTTCAAAAATTTCTCTTTGTACGAACGATTGCCGGTGATATAACTCTCGTCAACGCCGCAAAGACGCATCGCGCGCCATTTGTAATGGTCTCCCGAAAGCCACAATTCGCCTATATCCGAAAAATGCTTGTCGCATTTGATTTCTTCTTCGTTGAGATGACAATGATAATCGATTATGGGCAACTTTGAAATAGCGTCGTAGATTTTTTGCGCCGTATCGCCCGAAAGCAAAAGTTTATCGTCAAAAAAGCTCATCTTCCACACTCCTTATTATCATAATTTTACCACTCAACTTTTGCATAGTAAACCACGATTATTGCTTTTTTACTTGCAAAAATTGCTGTTTTGGTTATATTATATACTTATGAAACTCGACAAATACGAAAATCAACAAATGAGCACGACCACTTTTGAGGTGCATCACAAAAAGGACAAGGATTTCAAAACCGTCGAAATGCACTCGCACGACTTTTCCGAAGTCTATTTTTTTCTGCAAGGCTCGGCAACGTACATCATCGAAGACTGCAAATACGCCTTGCGCCCCGGCGACGTGCTTATTATACCGCCAAACAAGCTCCACCAACTCGACATAAAGGACTCCGCCGAAACTTACGAGCGTTTCGTTTTGTGGCTGAATCAACGCTATTTAAAGCATATTTCGACCGCCAAAACCGACCTCAACACTTGCTTTTTGCAAGCGTCAGCCCACAATGCCTTTTTGGTGCGTAACGGCGTAATTTCGGACAAAATCCGCCACGGTTTAGACGCTGTTGCCCACTCACAAGATGACGCTTTCGGCTCGGACGTAGAAAACGAAGAGCGCATAAAAGCGTTGCTCGTGATTTTGGGACAATACTTCTTGCAAAATGCCGACGATTTCGCATTTTACGGCAAAAACAACCCGTGCGTAACAAAAGCTATAGACTACATAAGCGAGCATATCACCGAGGATTTGTCCCTGGATACCATTGCTTCCGCACTTTTTGTGGACAAATACTATTTTGCGCACGTTTTCAAAGAAAACACCAACACTTCCCCTCACCGTTATATCCTCAAAAAACGCCTTGTGCTTTCAAAACAGTTTATCGAACAAGGCTACCCCGTCACCGAGGTTTACATCAAATGCGGATTTTCCGATTACACGCACTTTTTCCGCGCCTTCAAAAACGAATACGGCATCACCCCGAAGCAGTTTTACGCCTCGATAAATCTTTAATAATAACCATTAATTTTATGCGGATATTTAAAACTCTAAAACATTATATAACTTTGCCAAACAGATGAAATACAAAAAAACACTCCTCTAAAGACAACCCTAGTTTACACGTAGCACATGAGTTGGCAAGCGAGGGGCGTTGACGTAGTATTGCCGTTTTCAAAGTCAAATGAGAACTTCTTGTCCGTTGCTTCTGTATGCAGCCAGCACCTGCCTTACACAAGCCGAGCCTTCTTTTGCGTCAATCCAAAACTTTTCGCCGCGAGCGACGCAATCATAAAAATCTTTGATAAGTTTTTCGTGGCCGTTGCCGTATGAAATCTTGCCGTAGCCCTTCATACAATGCTCGATGTCGGCGACTTTGCCGTTGACAAGCACTTCGTCGGGATAAAGCGTGATTATGTCGCCACCGGAAATAATGCGTATCTCGATAGGCAAATCGCTTTTTGCGGTGTTGGTCGCAAAAAACTCGAAGTCAGTGTCGCCCTTAAACATTGCGATCACAGTGTCCTCGGCTTCAATTATGCCTTTTAGCGAATAGTTGTACGTGTTGGCGCAAACGCTCTTTGGCGCACCACATATCCATTGCATGAGGTCGAGAGTGTGAATGGCTTGATTTATCATCACACCACCGCCCTCGGTTTCGAGTTTTCCGCGCCACGCGCCCGTGCGATAATACTCTTCGTCGCGATGCCAAGATACGTTGCCGAACGCAAAATCAACTTTTTTGCCTTCAAGCAGCTGCTTCACGAAACGGCTTGAATTGTTGTATCTGTTTTGCAAGCACACGCCGAGCATTGCTTTCGACTTGCTCTCTGCCTCGACGATTCGTCCGATGTCCTCTTCTTTTATGCATAACGGCTTTTCGCAAAGCACGTTCACACCCTTTTCAAGCGTGTAAATCACCATATCCGCATGCAAATAATGCGGTGTGCAAATATGCACGACGTCGATATCCTCGCAATCCAGCATCTTTTTATAATCGGAATACTTTTTCACACCGTCGAACTTGTCAAGCACGCTTTCGTCAACGTCGCACAACGCAACGATATCGGCGTCTTGACTTTTCAAAACGTCGTAATGTACTTTGCCTATGACACCAAGTCCGATAATTGCCGATTTCATACTCAAATCCCGCTTTACTTATTTTCTATACTCCCCACAGACAACTTCTGCGCCGTAGGTTGTATAAAAAAATGAACCACGGGTATACCGCGGTTCACTGGTGGAGATAAGGGGATTCGAACCCCTGGCCTTCGCATTGCGAACGCGACGCTCTACCAACTGAGCCATATCCCCGATTCGCAAATTCATTTGCTTTGCTATTATATCACATTATCTGCTTTTGGCAATAATTTTTTGGCAATTTGTTCCGCAGATTTTTTTACCACCATATTGTCGGACTTATTTTACATCTTAATCGTCTATGTTTTAGAATACGATATGTGTTTTAAAGGCAAAATATCAGCAACACGAAACGAATACTAGGCAATCGTTTTTACTCTTAAATCGTATGAAAAAAGGCGAACTAGCCGTGCTATCCGCCTTAAATCTTATTGACGCTTATTTTTATCAAACACGATATGTGTTTTAGGTTTTGTCTATCTATCCTCTCTGAAATAGGAAACGCCAAGTGCCGCCGGCGGTTGAGTTTCTCTCTTATTGAAGAACGAGATGACGATAAGCACGAGAGCCGTGACTGCATAAGGAATGATTTGCACAAGCTCTTTGCCTGCAAGATCCGTCGGAATCACATCGTAAGACGCAATGATGTAAAGCATACCGAAGATAAACGAACCTATGATGCCGAGTCCCGGACGCCACAGCGAGAAAATTACGAGCGCAACGGCAAGCCAGCCGAACGCATCCACGACGTATTCGAGCGAACCTCTTGTGCAAGTGAGGATATAGCAAGCGCCGCCAAGTCCCGCAATTGCCGCACCTACGACGCAAGCGGTGTACTTGTAACCGATAACGTTGATACCGACCGCATCCGCCGCCGCCGGATTTTCACCCACTGCGGAAAGCGAAAGTCCCTTTCTCGTCTTTTTAAGCACGAATGCAACGATTATCGCAACGATGAGCGAAACGTAAATCAACGTGCCGTGCGAGAGGAATATTTGTGAGAATGCGTCATCTCCAACTGCGCCGAACATAGGAGCCGTGAAGCATTTGCTTGCGCGCACGAAAGTTGTGCCTTCTTTTGCCATCATACGCCCCCAAAATCCGAGCACGCCCGTGCCGAGAGTGGTGAGCGTAAGGCCTGTTACGTTCTGATTGCATCTGAGCGTAATTGTGAAGAAGCCGTACAACAGTCCGAACAGCCCCGCAAAGAGCATTGCCATAAGCATCGCCATAATAACGACGCCGCCGTCGCTGGCTCCGCCGTTGTACGCAAGGTTTGCGCCGATACAACCACCAACCGCGCCCAAACACATTGTGCCGGGGATGCCGAGGTTGAGGTGTCCCGATTTTTCAATCACGGTTTCGCCTGTCGATCCGAAAAGAAACACCGCGCCGATTCTGATTGCTTGAACGATCATTTCAAACATATCACTTAACCTCCTCCGACTTTTCTACTTCCGTTTGGCAAGATTGCTCGACCACCTCTTCGCCGAACGCTTTGTCCGATACGATTGCGTCGTTTTCATCGCTTTTCTGCTTGTATTCCGCCGTATTTGCAGAGGCAAGTTTGAGCTTGCCGAAAGGCAAATTGAGCGAATGTTTGAACATGACTTTGTAGTTGATGAAGAACTCCGTTGCGATGATGCAAAGGAAGAATATACCCGTCATAACGGACGGATAAGAAGTTCCGAGTCTGCCGTACGTACCCACCTCGCTCGCGCCGTTGTTGATAAACACGACAAGAAAAGAAGTAAGCACCATAGCAAGCGGATTGAAGTGCGCAAGCCACGAAACCAAAACGCCCGTAAAACCTCTGCCGTTGACCGCCGAAGGGTTGAGAGAATGGTTTTTAACGGAAACGAGAAGGAAGCCTGCGATACCGCACATCAAACCGCAAAGAATAAGTGTACGGATGATGACTTTTTTGCTGTTTATGCCGATATATCTTGCGGTATTGGGGCTTTCGCCGACGACTGTGAGCTCGTAGCCGTGCTTGCTATACTTCAAATAAATAGCGATAAGCGCGGTTATCACCGCAACGATAATAATAGTAAGGATGTACTCGTTGCCGGCAATGGGAGAAACGACGCCGCTTGAAAAAGACAAGTCGCCGGTTCCGTTGGGCTTGACTTTCTTGATGAAATAGCTGACAAGGCAGGTTGCGATATAGTTCATCATGAGCGTCAAAAGCGTTTCGTTGGTATTCCATTTTGCCTTGAACAGCGCGGGAATAACCGCCCATGCCATACCGAAGACAAGCGACATCAAAAACGCAAGGATAATCGTGCCCGCGTCGCTGACTTTTCCGCCCAAAAAGTAGGTTATCACAGCACAGCCCAACGCACCCATAAGCACTTGACCTTCGCCGCCGATATTCCAGAACTTCATTTTGAAGCACGGAGTAACCGCAAGTGCGAGGAGCAAGAGAATTGCCGTTTCGCGTAATGCGTCCCACACTTGCAAGCCCGAACCGAAAACGCCCTTAAAGAAGTATTTGAAGAAGAAATCAAATCCCTCTCCCGTGACGCCGACGGTGACTATTGCGCACAAAAGTACGGAAAACACGAATGCCGCAATACGAATAAGCCACGCTCTTTTGGGATTCGAATCCGTTCTTTTTACAAGATGGAAAAGAGGTTCTCTAACTTTTTTAGTCATTCTCGCTTTCCTCCTTATTATCGTTGTAATTATCGAAGATTTCCACTTCGTCGGGCATCTTTGTCATAAGCATACCGATTTGTTCTTTCGAGGCTTCTCTTGCGTTGACCACGCCCGAAACCTTGCCGCCGCACATAACCAAAATTCTGTCCGACAGCGCAAGCAACACGTCGAGGTCTTCTCCGACGAACACAACCGCCACACCCTTTTCCTTTTGTTCGTTGAGCAGGTTGTAAATCATATACGACGAGTTGATATCCAAGCCTCTTACGGGATACGCCGCCATAAGCACGGTAGGCGAAGCGGCGATTTCACGTCCGACGAGCACCTTTTGCACGTTGCCGCCCGACAAACGTCTGACGGGAGTTTTGACGGACGGAGTTGAAACTTCCAAATCGTGCACGATCGTTTCCGCCAAGTCCTTCGGAGCGTGCCTGTCAACAAACATCGAATGTCCTTTTCTATACGAGCGGAGCATCATGTTGTCGACAAGGTTCATGCTTCCCACAAGTCCCATGCCGAGTCTGTCCTCGGGGACGAAAGAAAGTCTGACGCCGAGATCTCTGATTTGGACGGGCGTTTTAGATCTCAAATCCACTTCTTGTTCGTTTTGTTTGGGATCGAAGTATCTTATATCGCCGTTTTCAAGTTTGACAAGTCCTGCGATGGATTCGAGCATTTCTTTTTGACCGCTACCCGCGATACCCGCAACGCCGAGGATTTCACCCGAATAGAGATCGAACGACACGTTTTGAAGCGCGTACATACCCTCTCTGTTTTTGCAAGTGAGGTTTTCGACGGAGATACGTTTTTTCGTATCGTGAGGAAGCGTTCTGTTGATTTGGAGCTCCACTTTTTGACCGACCATCATTTCGGTGAGTTGTTGCTCGTTCGTTTCTGAAGTATTGACGGTTGCGATATGTTCGCCCTTGCGCAAAACCGCAACTCGGTCGCTTATTTCCATAACTTCGTTGAGTTTGTGCGTGATGATGATAATCGACTTTCCATCCTCTCTCATCTTGCGCAAAACGTCGAACAACTTTTCGATTTCCTGCGGAGTCAAAACTGCCGTAGGCTCGTCAAGAATAAGAATATCCGCACCTCTATACAGCACTTTGATGATTTCGACGGTTTGTTTTTCGGAAACGGACAAATCGTAGACTTTTCTCGACAAATCGAGGTTAAATCCGTATTTATCCACGACTTCTTGAAGTTTTTTCGCTCTGTTTCTCTTCAAATAGTCGAATTTGACATATGCACCGAACGCCCTAAACGGCAGCGCGATATATTTCAAACCCGCCAAAAACTTCGATTTGGCGTCGTCGTTGGTTTCGTTTTTAATTTTATCGGCTTCGCCCTTGAAGTCGAACTCGAATTTTTCGCCCAAGATGATATTGTCGCACGCCGTAAACAAATCCACGAGCTTGAAATGCTGGTGAATCATACCGATTTTGTATTTAAAGGCGTCGATAGGCGATTTTATGACCACTTCTTCTCCGTTCACGAAGATTTGACCTTCGTCCGGGAAGTAAATGCCTGCGAGCATATTCATCAGCGTGGTCTTGCCGCTGCCGTTTTCGCCGAGAACGGAAAGTATTTCGCCTTTACGCACGTCGAAATTGACGTTTGCGTTTGCGACGACGCTTCCGAATCTCTTCGTAACGTTTTTCATTTCAACAATGATTTCGCTCATTGTATGTCCTCCGAAAAAAGAGTTAAAGCACCCGTGGGTGCCAAATCAAGAAAATTAATCGGATAAGCGGGCGACGCCCGCTTATCCGAAATTCCGATACGCTATTAGTTGTTGAAGTCGTCGTCGGTGACGTCGTCAGGACTGAAAACTCTGTTGAGGAGGTTGATTCCGTCGATCAAGAGATCGAAGTAAGGAGCGGAACGGAATTCAGACTCATGGAAGTAACCGTCTGCAATAACGTTTTCGCTTACGCCTGCAACAGCATAGGAGGTCTTTTGTTTTCCGTCAACCGTGAAATTGTTGATGTCGAACACATGGAGAGTGCCGTTCATAAGTTTGTTGCGCACTTCGACGAGTTTTTCAACCGTGCCTGCTGCCATTGCTTTTCCGCCGAGGTCGGTGAGCTCAACCGAACCGTTTTTGAGAGTACCCGTCCAGTTGGTATCCACTTTTTCACCGTTTACGGTTTGAGCGATGATGTATTTGTAGTAAGGTGCCCAGTTGATTCTGGAAGAGATGATAAACGTTTCGGGGCAAGCGTTGACGGTTGAACCGTTGTAGGATACGTTGGGAACGCCCTTTTCTTCGCAAGCATTAGGAGCGCCCATGGAGTCTGCGTGTTGGCTGATGAGCACGCAACCTTTGTTGATGAGGCTGAGAGCCGCGTTCTTTTCTCTTGTTTCATGATACCAGCTGCCCGTGAAGGTTACGTCCATAGTGACGGAGGGGCAAACGGATTTTGCACCGAGATAGAAAGAGGTGTAACCGGAGATAACTTCTGCGTAGGTGAATGCGCCGACGTAGCCCATTTTTGCTTGATCTGCGGTGATTTTTCCGCTCTCGATCATTTCGTTGAGCTTCAAGCCTGCGGTGACGCCTGCGAGGTATCTGCCTTCATAGATGGAAGCAAACGCGTTGACGAAGTTGGGAAGTTTTGCAGCTGCTGCTTGCGTGCCGGTTGCGTGTGCAAAGAGAGTGTTCGGAAATTCTTTTGCGGCTTTGAGCATATAATCTTCATGGCCGAAAGAGTCTGCAAAGACGATGTTGCAGCCGTCGTTTGCAAGTTTCTTTGCTTGAGTGTAGCAGGTTTCGTCTTCGGGAATACCGGTGACGATGATAACTTGTTCGTTGGAGAGGTTGAACTCTTCTTGGACTTCCTTCATCGCGTTGATGAAGTTTTTGTCGTAAGTGGAGTTTTCATCGTGCAAACAAATCATACCGATTTTGAAGTTTGCGGGGATTTGGAGGTTGGAGTAGTCGGGAGCCTCAATATCGTATGAAGGCAATTTGACGATTACGACGTCGTCATCCCTATTGTTGTTGCAAGCAACCAAACCGATAACCAAAGCGGTTACGAGAGCCAAGCAAAGCACAAGTGCCAATACTTTCTTTTTCATGCGTTTCTCCTTTAATTTTGCCATTAGGCATTGTTGTTTTGTCTATATTCACGCCGTTATGGCGCAAATTGCTTTAATTGCGAAATACGATATGCCCTTCGTCGTCCATGCTGTCGATAAGAGCAAGGCTTTGAACGTTGATACCCTGCGCTCTCAAAGCGTCGCCGCCGCCCTGAAAACCTTTTTCGATTGCCACGGCGCATCCGACGAGCGTTGCTCCTGCTTGCTCCACAATACTCATAAGTCCGTTTATTGCGGCACCGTTTGCAAGAAAGTCGTCAACGATAAGCACTCTGTCGTCTGCGGAGATAAAATTTTTCTCGACCATAATCACCTTTGTCACTTGGTGCGTAAAAGAATAAACCTCGGCGCAATAGCAGTCCGAGGATATGTTTATGGTCTTGCTTTTTTTAGCAAAAAGCACCGGAGCTTGCACATAGTGCGCCGCTGCGCATGCTATGGCTATCCCCGATGCCTCGATTGTCAGAATTTTGGTTATATTTTGTCCGCAAAAGAGCGCAGAAATTTCCTTGCCAATCTCGTCCAACAGTTGTTGATCAATAAGATGATTGAGAAATCCGCCGACCTTGAGGACGTTTCCGGGCTTAACCTTGCCGTCCCTCAGGATGCGCTCCTCCAAAATCTTCATAGCGCGCTCCTTTACCACAATATCTAGTGGTGTTTGCGAAATCCGTATTCCGCAGGTTGTGCGTTGCGATTTGGTTTGCTCTTGATGATACGGGCATTATATCCAAAACGCTTCGTCAATGTCAAACGAAAATCGACACTATTTTGCATTTTCATTAAAAAATTTTTAAGCAATACACGAAGGGTATTTTTTTTGCAAAATAACCGACAAAATGCCGTTTTTGTCGATTGAAAAAATTTCGCGCACGCACACGTATATACACACGCGCACGCTCCCAAATAATATGCCTCCGAAACGCTCGTTGTGTCGTTGCCCCGATTGCTTTTGCTTCGATTTGCAAAAAATTTACAATCGCTGCTTTCAAAAATGCTTGACAGTGAGCATCAAGATAAATATAATGCAATTTCCGTTGATACATCTCATTGTCGCGAGGCGCAAAACACAACTTATGACAACCGAAAATTTACATAATAAAACGTTCTCTCAAAGGATCAAAGACCTTTTCGGGCAAATCGACCTGACGCAAGGCTCGATAGTCAAAGTCTTGATCAAATTCA
>ULVL01042962.1_pt1 | contig 44533 bp, 44 predicted proteins | sample 1959381 | NCBI WGS metagenome assembly ULVL01 (sample SAMEA4835785, study PRJEB28245) | human gut metagenome | biome: gut microbiome; material: fecal sample | place: Denmark | collected 2008
TGTGATAAACCTTGTGATGACTTTTGCGATAAGCACTGTGATAAACCATGTAATGATCATTGTGACAAACATGACGACAAACATTGTGACAGACCTTGGGATAAAAAAAGTTGCAATAAATTATTTGAAAGACCTTGCAGATAATTTTAATTATTTATACACTTCAAAATCAATAAGATGTTGGAATTCCAACATCTTATTGTTATGAAGTTTAGTGGCAATACTCACATCTGCTTTTATATCATTTACTATGGTCAATCCATTAAGAAATCAACAATATTAAGTACTTCAATACCATCTATTTGTTTATTTTTAACTTTATCCATTGTTAATATGCCCTTTTATATAAGTCTTCATAATTTTTTATATTATACCATTCAGCACTTTCGAAATTCATATATATAATATTTTTTTCTTGTATATCTTGAGATAATAGATAATCCTTATATTGGAGTAATAATGTACTCTTTCCACTTCTTCTAACTCCTGTAATTACTTTTATTAATCCCAAATCTTTACTTTCTATTAGTTGATTTATGTATTTTTCTCTTTTTAGCATACACTTCACTTCTAATTATATTTTATACTATTATTTAAAAAATGTTAAGTTTTACGTTTATGTCCGTAAAACTTTAATATATATGCTCTTTCGCGTTTATATATCGTATGTAGAAAATATCATTTTATTCATTTTTTAGACAACGTGTTAGGTATAAATATACAAATACAAAAAGCGAGGAAATATTGGTATATCAATATTTCCCCGTTTTTTTTGGAGGTGTACTCCGGTTCGACGTTTTTGAAAGTATAGTAGTATCAGTGCCTTCGAGGATTAAAATTCGTGTGTTAATGTATTGTTAATGTAACTAGAATGAATTTTATAAAAATTACTTTTATATTATTAAAATAACTGAAACATTTTTTCGCATAATTATTGTATATTTATTGTTATTATGTTACAATAAATTCATTATTGCATTGTAAGAATAAAATATATACAGTTATAAACGAAAGAGGTGGAACAATTGCAAGAAGAATATATTATATATTGTGATGAATCAGCTAAAAAAGGAAAATATTTTGGAAATTTCTATGGTGGTGCTATAGTTAATGCAAAGCAAATTGATAAATTAAATATATTATTAAATCAGAAGAAGGAAGAACTTAATTTGTTTGGAGAAATAAAATGGTCTAAAGTAACGGAAAGCTATTTAGATAAATATATAGAAATAATAGATTTATTTTTTGATTATATAAAGACAAGTGATATAAAAATTAGAATTATGTTTAAACCTGTTTGTTATATTGCTAATGATTTAACAGATAATCAAATAGATAATGAATATTATTTGCTCTATTATCAATTTGTAAAATGGGCTTTTGGATTTGAAAATAGCAACCCTAAAAAGGATAAAGAACTTAATATTAGGTTTTATTTTGACAAATTACCCAATACTCCTAATAGAAATAACACATTTATAGATTTTGTATATGGGTTAAATAATGTAAATATATTTAAAGATAATAACATTCATATTAGAAGAGAAAATATAGCAGAAGTAATTTCACACGATCATGTTATTTTGCAATGTATGGATATAATATTAGGTTCAATAAATTTTAGATTGAACAATTTTCATAAAGAGAAATTACCTAATAGCAATAGAAGAGGTAAAAAGACAATTGCTAAAGAAAAATTGTATAAACACATATTAATTAGAATCAGAGAAATTCATCATAATTTTAATATAGGTGTATCAACAGGTCTACATGATTGGAATACTTGGACAATTCCATATAGACATTGGAAGTTCATACCGAGTAATTCTACATACTATAGTGAACTTACTAAAAAGCAATAAAATCAATAATCCCCCATCTCATCTACATAAACCTTTTACGCACTAAACGTAAAGCTTCGAATCGACAGGGGAATTATTAACTATAATATGTAATTTCTAAATTAATTATACAAATATTTAGTAAAATATGCAATAGTTTTTACAAATATTTTTAAAAATTTATAATTAATAATTGCTATTTTTTTATTATGTAAATATAAAATGCGTTGTAATTGCTCACATTATAAATAACGTTTTCTGTATTATGCTTTTTTTCATTTATATATTCTATTGTAACTTCTATGATAGTTAGCATTATTTCACTAATTACAGATATTATTGGATTATCAATATAATATGATATTACGATTATAAATAGTTTTATTATGAATATAATGATTATATACCTTCAACTTCACCTCCTTTAGCTAATATTTAATTAGATTTGAGGTGAATATTAACTTGTATCAAATTTCCTTCTAATTCTTCCTTTCTTCAATTTTATTAGTAATCAAATTTTTACACTGACAATCATAGCATATATTTATATTATTGTCAAATTCTACTTACTCTCATTAGAAGAAAAGGGAGCGAATTTTCTATATTTAATAGTTAAAAATCATGTATTTACAGATGGAAATAAAAGAATCGCAGCAACATTATTTATATACTTTTTGAACTTTTACGCTATTTTATATAAGGATGGAAAGCAGACTATAGATAATAATACACTTGCTGCATTAACATTATTAATAGCAGAATCTAATCCCAAAAAAAGAAGTTATTATAGATTTAATAATGAACTTTTTGAATAATGGTTGAGATTACATTGCAGTAATAATTTACGCAAATAGAGAAAATAAATTTGAAATTGTCTGTGAAAGAGAATGGGACTTGATGGTGTTGTTCATTGGATACCAGGATTATTTAAAGATGATTTTAATTTTTGTGCTATATAAGATAAAACTAAAATAAGAACAAACTTCAAATTATAATGTTACATCACAAGATAATGATAATCTTTTTGATAAAGATGCAAAAATAATTTCAAAAGAAGGAAGGCTATATTATTTACCGCAATAAAGTAATAGTTTTTGGCTTAGTTGGATTGAAATTTTTATATCGAGCATAAAAATACTTGGTTAAATTATCAACACAGATAATCGAACCAAGTATTTTTTTGCTTGTTTATAATTTGTTAATGTAAAGTTAATGTAATGCCGAGAAATTTCTTAAAATTTTGTAAAATTTAAAGAAAGTACCTCCTGTTTGTGATATAGCGTGGAAGCATTGGTACAAAAGGGTTTGACACTCAAAGAAACCCAAAGAAAATGCGGAAAAATAAAAAGCCCAAAATGGACTTTTTGACTTTATTGGAGGCGACACCCGGATTTGAACCGGGGATCAGAGTTTTGCAGACTCGTGCCTTACCACTTGGCTATGTCGCCATATGTATTTGGAGCGAAAGACGGGACTCGAACCCGCGACATCAACCTTGGCAAGGTTGCACTCTACCAACTGAGCTACTTTCGCATAAGCTATTAATTATAATAGCAAATTTATCTCAAAAAGTCAATATATTACATCTAAAAATTGGTAAAAATAATCTGTTATTTCTTTCCTTTTTATCTCTGTTTCTATTACAATATCTACTGTTTGTATAGTTTCATTACCTATTTTTACTTTTAATGTTCCTATCTTTTTGTTTGCTTCAACTGGAGCTTCTAAATAATATAAACAGTTCGCATCTACATTTATATTATCTACTTCTGCATTTTTTACTGCCATTTTTGTATATTTAAGAGCTTTTAGTTTCATAATTACATTATTGTACACTCCTTTGTTTACATTAATTTGTCTTTCATTTATATTTCTCCATTCATTAAATTTCTCATTTACTATTTTTTCTATATCTATTATTTTATAATTTTTATATACATACTCTATTAATTTTATACTATCTGTTGTTCTTATTTTTTTAGTATCTGCTCCTAATACTACTGTTATAATGTCTAAATTATCTCTTTTACAAGCAGTTACTAAGCATCTTCCTGCGCCATTTGTAAAGCCAGTTTTTACACCATATACACCATAAAGGTTCCCTAACAATTCATTTGTATTTTCTATTGCTTTGCTATAACCGTTTATTGTTACATTATATGCTTTAGTTTCTACTATATTCCTAAATTTTTCTATTTTTAACGCATAATCTGTAATTTTAGCAAGTTCTAATGCTGTTGTATAATGGTCTTCATTATCTAATCCATGTGGAACTACAAAATTGGTATTTTTTAACCCCAATTCTGTTGCTTTTCTATTCATTAAATCCGCAAAACCTTGTATGCTACCTCCAACATATTCTGCCAATGCAACTGCAGCATCATTTCCTGACTCTAACATTAACCCCATTAATAAATCATTTACTGTTATTTTATCATTTGTGTTTAATCCTAATCTTGAGCCTCCTGTTCCTGCCGCTTTTTTACTTACTATAACTGTATCACTTAAATTAGTATTTTCTAAAACTATTATTGTTGTCATAATTTTAGTTGTACTCGCCATTTTAGTTTGCTTATATCCATTCTTTTCATATAATACTTTTCCAGATGCTCTATCATATACCAATGCTATTCTAGAAGATATTTGTGGAATTGCCTGTGCACTAGCTGTTTGCAATATCTCATCTAAATTAATGTTTTCACTATCTTCTATGTTTGCATTTACTGTTGTTGTCAGTAGGCACATACTTAATAGCAGAATTATAATAATCCTTTTTCTCATAAAAAATCACCTTTTAAATTATATTTTAAAAGGTGGTTTTTTATGATTTAAATAATATATATTTATCTATTCATTAGGATATGGTCTTCTTTCTTCTGGTGCTCTAGTTATGCATTCATCTCTTACTATCTCAATTGCTTCACATGCTAATCTTTCCTTTTCTTCTGGTTTTATATTTGGTAAATTTCTATCTATACATGCATAAACGTATCCTTTAATTTCATCTCTACTTAAATCTTCTCCTTTGGCTAACACTTCATCAGCTATTTGTTGTGCATTTAATAAGTTTGAAACTTCTCCAATTTTATATGTATCCTCTACTGTTACGCAATCTTTTAAATTTGGTTTTGCTCCTTCTTCTCTCTTTTCTTGTACTTCATATGAGAAGTTTACTACTTGTTCTGGAGTACGACTTTCTACAAAATTTTCTACATTTCCACCAATTGTTTCTTTTTGGTTGTTGCTGGTTTCTAAAGTTCTAGATATTGAACAATTATTACCTAACTGATCTTGTGCTATATTTTCTACTACTGGTTTTGCTCTTCCTGTTTCATCTCTTGTAATTCCTATTGTTCTATTTTGGTTTGTTTGGTTGTAAAATCTTCCTATTACAGCAACCTCTTTTATATTTCCATCTGGAGTAATAAAATTAGTAGTTTCATTTTCCTTTGTTTCTTTCATTCCTTGTATTGTTTCATATTTTCCTTGTTCTTTATCTCTCTTTACAAACTGTACACTTCCATCTTTCATTGTTAACATTATTGGATATCCTGCAGAATTGCCATCATTTAATATCTCGTTAGCCTTTCTATCTGTAACTGTCTCTGCATATAATATTTCATCTTTTTCTATTTCTAAATCCTTCGAAATTTCTTCTCTTAATGTTTCTTCGTCTTTTTGTGCATCATCTCTTTGCTCTTTTTCTTCGTTCTTGTTATTATGTTCTTCTAGTATCTTTGTTACTTCTTCTGGGGTTAGTCCATCAATATCTTTACCCTCTTTTAGTTCTTGGAATTCATTATCTTTTTGCAACTCCTCAAAGGTAATTTGTCTTTCATCAAGTTTTAATTGTTCGTAATTGTCTTTTCCTAATTTTTCTTTTAGTTCTTCCTTAAAAGTTTCGTCAAATTGAATATTTCCATTCTTATCTACAAATCCTATTCTTTCATTTTCCTTATTATAAATTTCTTTTTCTGTAATCTCTTGTCCATCTTCTCCCATTCTGGTTGTTTCTACAATAATAACATCTTCTGAATAACCCATTTTTCCATTTTCTGCTGGTAGTATATTACAATTCTTTCCATAGCTTATTTTAACTTCATTGTTTTCCTCCATTTTAAATCTCCCCTTATTTATAATTATTTAATTCTTTTAGTGAAGTTTCAATTCGAAACTATATGAATCAATTGCATTTTCTTTCTCTTTTTTCATAATTTCTTCATCTTGTACATATTTATTAACTATATATACTGTATTAAATATTATACTCTCTGTTTCTTCTGTTTCATCATAAAATTTTGTAAATGATAATTCATAGGTTTTCTTCTCATCGCTTGGATATAATACTATTCCTCCAATTGGTATTTCCTGTATTTTTCTGGTTTCTGAACCCATTTTCATTCCGATTTCATAAATATAAGAATTATCCGCTATTATAATTATATTGTCTGTTTTGTTTCTAACATTCATAGTATAAATCTCTCTATCATCCATTACCACAACTTTATCTACTGTAAGTTTCATATATTCATCTTCAAAAAGCGTGTATAACTTTTCCTCTTTTATATATCCACCTATAGATAGATATAAATTATTATCTATATTTTCTATTACTGCTTTTTCTTCATAATAAAGTAAATCTTCTTCACCAGTTAATCCAGTTGCTAAAACATCATCTAATATTCTTAAATTATATATATACACACCATCGTTTACAGAATAGTTTTGTATATTATAAATTTTTTTAGTATTAAATATACTTTTAGCATATGTATCAAAATCTTTTTGCGTAGGATACAGATATTCCTTACATCCATCACTTAGCATATTGTATGCCGCCACATAATTTTGGTTATTACAATATTCCACAAATTGACTAAATAAATTTTCGATTGGCTCTTGCAAATTTTGTGGAACCTTTTGCGTGTCATCCATTATTGAAACATGTGGTTCATATGAGGTTAATGGAATAGGATTTGCCTTTAATGTTCCTAATAAGTAATTTATAACCACCATTATTACCCATATTATTAGTAGTACTCCTATCTTTTTTTTGCTTTTGTCAAATATTTCTTTTACTTTTTTTCTAAAATCTGTTCTATGTTTCCAAAACAAATGATTTGCCCCCTATCTAACCTGAAAGGATAATACATAATCTAAAAAATCTTTTTCTTTTATTACATATTTTTGCTCTTTTTCTATGATTTCATTAGTTAATAAATTATATATGTCTACTGTTAATATATAATAATCTCCTTGTCTACTCATATATGTATGCTCTATCCTCATAAAATCTGGATATCTTTCTTTAGCATACTTTTCAAAATCTTCTAATGTAGGAAAATAATTATTTTTGTAGTCTTCATAAAGTAAATTATATGCCTTTTCATAATTTTTTTCTTCTAAATATGTTATATATTTAGAAAAATAATATGTTATTCTCTTCTTTTCCTCCATTTCTTTTACTTCTTCTAACTCTTCTTTATTTTTTTCTTCTTCTGTCTTTGTTTTTCTAATATTAGCTAATTGCTCATCTCTTTGTTTTATAAGTTCTTCATATTCTTTTTGCACTCTTTTATTTTGGACTAAAGGAGATATTATTTTATATATATATACACATACATTCATGCATATTGTCATTAATAATATAATTGTTAGCACTATTGCTATAATATCTAATTTTCTATGTTTTTTCAATTATAGCTCCTCCTTTACAGGTATAAACTTAATAATTGGTTCTTCTATATTGTCTTTTTTACTTAAATATACATCAAATGTTATTGTTACTTCTCCATAATACATCTCTAATAAAAAGCTCATATAAGTATCATAGTCTTTAATACTATTTTCTACTAATTTACCACCTGTATATGCTCGTTCTGATATTTTATAGCTTTTTAATATATTTACAAGGTTAATAAATTCTTCTACTTCTGCTAATCCCATATTTATTTGTATTTCAGCTAAATTTTCTTTAAAATATTTTTCTATTTCTTCTTCTTTTAAATCTTTAGTATTTTGATATATTTTATTAAAATATTTATCTATTAAGTTAGTATATGTAGTTATTACATAGGTTGTATCTATTTCTCCTTTATATTGCTCTTTTAAAAGATTATAATTTTCAAAATATATCATTTTAATTTCTTTATAAGAGTCATAAAATCCCATTTGTTCTTTATACTCCTCTAATGTATATGTAATTGGCACTTTTATAAACCACATTATATATATACCAGTTATTATATTAACTAAAATTAATATACCTACTACTATTTTATATTTTAGCAATAACTTTCACCCCAATTCTATTTTATGCATATGCATTTATTAATACTGCAACATCAATATATTTTTCTACATCTAATGTATTGTGATATTTGTCTTTTAATATTACATTTATATTTTTATCTGTTGTTGTTGCAACCTCTGTTCCTACATATACAGTGTTTCCTACTTCCATGTTTGAGTTTGTAGAAATATTTGAAATATGCATTAATGTACCATCATCAGACTTTATTGTTATACTGCTTTCAGTCACTGCAACTACTTTACCATTTAAAGTTGAACAAACTGATTCACCATAACCAAATCCTGTATTTCCAATTCCTCTTGCAGCAATATTTAAACTAGAGTCTTCCAATTTACTTGTATTGGCAGTTCGTGTTCCTTCATCTTCATCATCTGGTATTATATATTTTCCCCAATTTACATATCCTTGTCCTTCAGGGTCTTCATCCCCTTCAATTGCATTAACTACATTTCCATTTGTGTCAACATATCCACTTACTCTGTTTCTCCAATTACTACACCATTCATCATAAGCTTTTTGTGCTGCTATTTCTTCTTGATTTGTTGCTGTTGAATATTCTCCTTCTTCTTGTTCATCTATTGAAAAATTATAGTATGCTAATATTTCTTTTAAGTCTCTTAAATTATATTCTGCTTGTTCTGTTTCCACTTGTTGTAGAAGCTGTATTCCAGCATTTATAGAGGTTAGCCATTTTATTTTTTTTGGTTCTGTATAATATGGCAAACTCTCTGCAAATTTCTTTTTTTCCTCCTCGGTTTTACTAGCAAGATCTGTATCGTCAAGGTTATTATTATATGAACCCTTAAATACATGATATTTATTATTGTTTATTAAGTCTATTATCTTTGGGCACTTGTCAATGTAATATGGTTTTGCAATTTGCTTTATTCCAGAATCGGCTTGATAGTAAACATATAGGTGCTCATCTATTCCTTCTTGTTTTAATCCTTCTATACTGTCATAACCTCCATCTTTCCACCATTCTTCTTCTACTTCCATTTTTGTCTCTTCTCCCTCTTGATAACAATTAAAATTATTATTATCATCAGATGCTTCATCTTCATAAAATACTACATCTCTATACCAGTGGTTTTCCGTACGTTTTATATATGGATAAAAAATATGTATTTCTTTTTGATCTGCCATTTTGTTAAATAATCCCAAAAAAGATTTATCTTTGTTAAAATATCCTACAAATTCAGGGGAAAATTTATATTCATTTCCTTTTGCTGTTATAATTAGGTTTCCATACTCATCATACTTTCCCTCATTATTTTGAAGTATTGTACGTATTGTTGTTCCTAGATCTTCTATAACTATATTTCCTGCATCATCTTTCCATGCAAATTTGCGGTCACCTTTTTGGTCATACATAGCAATAATAACTTTTGTACGTTCTTCTTCACTACCACATAAGTCTAATACAAATTCTGGAGATAGTGTTCCTAAATGTAAACATACCAAAAGTTCATATGCTACACCATATTTGGCTGTCCAAGCCTCTAAATTGACTATGCATACATCTTTCCAAAGTCCTACAGTTTTTAATGTATGGCTTTCTGGTTGAAATGTAAGATTGTCTGTTAAACAATTCCATAGATTATTTTCCTTTTTTCCATCTTGAACAACCATTCCTCCATATGTACCATTAACATAACTTCTAAGAGCTGATACCATATACCATTTAATTGGCCAAGATTTAACATCTTCAATAGGTTTTTTTTGCTCTCCTGACTGTGTTTCTTCACCATCTTCTCTTTCTATATAGTCTCCATTTGAATAAGAAGTATAGCAGATATCTTTGTCTGTATCTTTAAGCTCACCTTTTGCATTATACCACTTATTCCACGCATATCCTTCACTATTTTTATCATTACCATTTTTTTGATTATCGTTAATATATTTATCTGCTTTTATAAAGCCCATTCCTACCAGATCATATCCCATTTCCTCCAAATATTGAGAAGCAGTTTTTATGTGTTCATTATCTATATTAGCATCTGCAGCATCTCCGCGCTAATGATTGAAGAAAATTCCAAATGTCTTGAAGTTTCTTTCCTATTTTTCCAATTATCATATCTCCCATTATGCTGAAAAAGCTTAAAAATCCAATAAGCATGACAATTAATAAAATAACTCCAACAACAATTAGTAGTGGCCACCCTGCAGCTGCTGCTCCAGCTCCTGCTGCTGCTCCTGCTCCGGCTCCTGCTGCTCCTGCTCCGGCTCCTGCTGCTCCAGCTCCTGCTCCTGCTGCTCCAGCTCCTGCACCTGCTCCTGCTCCAGCTCCTGCTGCTCCTGCTCCTGCTCCTGCTCCTGCTCCTGCTCCTGCTCCTGCACCTGCTCCTGCTCCAGCTCCAGTACCAGCTCCAGTACCAGCTCCAGTTCCAGCTCCAGTACCAGCTCCAGTACCAGTTCCAGCACCTTCTCCTGTGCCGGTGCCTGCTCCTGTTCCTCCTGCTCCTTGTTGTGTTCCACTTTCGGTTGAAGGTGTGGCATTTTCTTCTCCAGTGCCTTTTTCTGAACTATTTTCCGTTGGTTCATTTTTATTCTGTTCTTCCTGTTGTCCTTCACTTTCTTTTGTTTGGTCATTTTCTCCGTTTTCTTTATTATTTTGTCCTTCTTCTGTATTTCCATTCTCATTTGTATCGCTATTATCTTTACTATCTTCCGAACCTTCATCTTTTTCCTCATTGTTATTGTTATCATCATCATTGTTGTTACCATTATCATTGTTTTCGTCATCATTTTGATTATTGCCATCGTTTTCGTCATTGCCTTGTGGCTGTTCTTCTTGCTCTTCTGTCCCACCTGAATCGTCTCCTCTTCTTTTAGGCTTATCATCTTCAGCATATTTTTCCTCTAATGCTGCTTTTCTTCCTTTTTCGAAGCCTGATTCCTCCTCTTCTTCATCGTCTTCTGGTTCTGGTTGATTTCTTGAATTTATTTCATTTAACTTATCGTCTATAGAATTCCCCATAAAATTTCACCTCCTATGGTAAAGTTTCGCCCTTAGCATCCTCCCACTTTTTGTGATATGAATCTAAACCTTTAGTTATTTCATCGTCATTATATCTTCTCTGTAGACTTTGAATTTGCTCTGCTAACTTTGCTCTTGCATATCTTTCTTTTTCATCATCAGTCAATCCTGTACTAAGTGGATCTACATTTGCTGGCTTATTTGCTATTGCATCATCTATACTAGATTGATTTTCTATTAATTCATTTCTATAAGCTATCGCATCTTCTTTTCCAATAATATCAGCTAAATCACTTTGTGCTTGATATCCCCATGCATAATCATTTTTCATTCTTTTCCTATTAAATTTTCTGTAATTAGAATCTATAATCTTTTGGTCCAACTTATTCTTTCCATCGTCATAAAGATGTGCATTACTATTTTGTCTACGTCTAATTGCATCTGCAATTTTATCATTTGCTACATCTCCATCTATTCCTGCTTGCTGATATTTATTTTGTAATGAATATAAAGACTGTGCATACATCATTCTATCATTCCATTGTCTTTCACTTTCTAGTGCATTACCATCTTCGTTTTTTAGCATTGTCCTTTGCATATAGTCCTCATTGCTTTCCCCTTCCATTTGTTGCATATCTCTTAAACCTTCTGGGTCATTTAACATATTATCTGTTAATGCAGTCATTTGCTCATCACTATATCCTGTACTGTCTTGCAGATTATTATAAGCTTGTCCCATTACTTTTTTACCTCTAGCAATACTTGCCTTGTTAAGTAAATCATTTTGCTTATCTCCAACACTTGAACCTATTGCAGCACCTACTGTTGCTCCTGCAACTACACCTTGTCCTGTCATTCCACCTATTAAACCACCATATAAAGCTCCACCTGCTATTGCAGAAGGTTTTTGATATCCTTTTATAGCTTTTTTCCCAAATCCTATAGCTTTTCCTAGTTTAGATTTATTTCCTCTTATTAATAAATCATTTAAATTAGGTGTATTTGTTGACCTTGTACCATTTGCATTTCTAGAACTACTTGAAGATCCACCAGAACCGCCTGAACCTCCAGAACCACCTGAACCTCCAGAACCACCTGAACCTCCAGAATTTGAATTACTATTAGCTCCACCAGTTCCTCTAGAACCTCCAGGTCTGTCTTTTAATTTTGTAACAGCTTTTCCTGCTTGTTTTGCTTTTCCACCTAAATCTTTTAATTTATTTACACCTGCCATTACAGCAGCTCCTGCCATTGCTCCTGTAGCTAATGAACTAGCTTTTTCAAATCCAAATATTTTTCTAATAATTCCTTCTGCTTGCATTATAAAGAACATCATCATTACGGCCAAAATCATGCTAGAAAATGTTCCAGCATCACATAAAGTAATTGCTTGTGATACATACACTAAATATATTAAACAATGAAATGGTTGTATTAATACTCCATACATAAACTCTTTTAGCCATGTATCTAATGCCTGTGATTTATTATCTCCCATCTTATCTATTGAATATGTAATAGTAATTAATGGTGCTATTATTATTAAAAACGAAATAGTTATCATACGTTTAATATACATTATTAAGAACATTATAGTTAATATAACAGTACATATATATACACAAAGTGATGCCCACCCAACTGTTGCCATAGCACTCATAGTTCTAGTTATAAGATGACCCGTAACATTGTCAAAAATTTTATTAGCATCAGCTATATTTCCACTTGCATTTTCGAATATTGTAACCAATTGTGCATTTACATATATTGTTGCTCTTATTATAAAGTGCAACATAAATAATAAAACCAGACTAACAAACCAATTCATTAACATTTGTTTATATACTGCTCTTTTTTCTGCTACTGTTGATATTGCCATTCTTATTCCTACATATATTAATATACATAAGAGAATAATTGCTGCTAGGATAAACATAGCATAATACCAATTTCTTATATTTTCTCTAATTACATTTACACTTTTTGCACCTTGTGGATTTAAATCAAAAATATTTATGTCTGTTAAATTTATTTTATTAAATAAAATGTGTGCAACCGTAAACCATGAACCTTTCCATTCTTCTCCAGTTCCTGCAGTATATCCTTCGCCTATTCCTACAAGACTTGTTAAGCCTTGTACTGCCATTGGTATCAAAAGCAATATAACTCTAGGTATCCAAGTTAAAACTCCTATAATTCCATCTAATACATCCATATTGGTATCTGCTTGAAATATTTGCTCTTCTTCCTCTGGAGTATCATAAATTGCTAGCACTGTTGTATTACCCAAAAAGTTAAACAGCAATGTTAATATTAACAAACATGATATTAACTTCTTAAATTTCATATGTATTCACTCCAATCTTTATAAATTAACTATTGTTTCTATTAATGCATCTATATTATCATATAATGGTCTTCCTAAAACTTTTTCCACTTGAGCATTTGCTTGTTTTAGAACTTCAGCTTGTTCTAATATAGTTTTAAATCCTTGCATTTCCGTTCTATTGTGTCTTCCTGCCTGTAAAGAATCATATACATATTGTGTGACTCCATTTATGTTATTATTGCCATCATGTTGTAGTTGTTCTATTTGGCTTTCTTCTATATCTAATCCCAAATCATTCATTATTCCTCTTATACTATCTGCATCTAAGTCGCAATTCTTATTAGCTCTTGAAGTAACAAGTTGAGATATTGCTAGTCTAGAAGTATTAGTTTCAAATACATCATTTAGTGCTTTTCTTAAATTATCTCTTACTGTTTCATCTATTACACTATCTATTCTCGAATTTTTACTACTTCCTTGTTTTTTCTTTTCTGCCTCTTCTATGTTTATCATCTCTTGTTTAATTATCATTTCTGCTTCTGTAGCATTAGCTAATGATTGTTGACATTTTTTTAGTTTTTCTGTTGTGTCTTTCTTCTTTTCTATTATACTTTTCTTTTTCTTTCCGTCTTTTTCATCTTTTCCTTCTTCTACTAAACTTTGAATAAGTTTATCGCTGAGACCTAGTGTTAATGCTGATGTTGTTACATATGCAAGTGTATATCTTTTTTGGCTTATACTTAATCCCCTATCTTGTAATATTTGCTCTTCGTAACCTTTTTTAAAGTTATTTATTTCTGCTCTAGTAGGGTCTCTACCATTTTGAACTCTAAAATCTTGTATGTAATCATTTATAATTTCTTGTGTTGGTTTGGTATTAGAGAATTGTCTTTTATAACCTCTTATAGTTGTTCCTGCTCTTTTTGCATTTCCCCCACCTTTTATGCCTGCAAATAATAATCCAAATCCAACTTGTGGATTCACAGCCATAAATGGCAGTATTAATACTCCTCTTACTGTCTTTTTTACTACTCCATAACTTGCACTTGCTATTTTTTTAGCACATTCTGTATTTGCCTTAACTCTTTCTTTTACCAAATCTATTTGAGCTCTTGCCTCAGATCTCGCAATATTTTTTACACCTTTTATCGTTGTTTTGCCTTGTTTCTTTACTTTTTTATAATTTTGTTTTGCTAATCTTATTGCACTCTTATTTTTACTTTGTATTGCTAATTTATATTTTTCCTTTGCTTCTTGTGCTGTAGTAGCACTTGCTTTTCTTACTGCTTCATATGAGTCTTTATATTTAGTATTTAAAATATGTGCTGTACCTATGGTTTTTGCAATTTTTCCAACAGGTTTTGTGATTAATTTTGGAACTTGTTTTGCATATGCTCCAACAAGTTTCTTTCCTATCTTATATCCTGCCAAGCCTGTTATTGCACCTTTTAATGTTTCTTCTGCTATATCACCTATTTTACTTCCTGGTGCATCAATCTTAAATATTTTCTTTACAAGTTTTTCTGATTTAAGCATGAAATTTAATGCAACAAGAACTATTATTATTGTAGTGCCTAAACTCCATAAGTCTCCTCCAGCTATTGTTGCAAATATAAAACTTATGAAAACAGAATAGATTAAAGCATGTACTATTTGTAAAAACACATTATATATATATTCCTTCATCCATGCTGATAAAGATTGTGACTTACCATCTTTTATTTTATCTATAGAATATCCTATTGCTACTACTGGTGCAATTAAAGTTAAAATTGCTATATTTAATAAACGTTTAAAGTATACAAGCAAGAATTTTACTAAGTAATATATTAGTACTACATATACAATTGTTGCTGGAACTGACTTAGATGCTGCTAACTTAACAATGTCCGCATATAGTATTTCTTCTAATTTTCCTACACCTACAGATGCATTACATAATAGTTGAACAATGGATTGATTTAATTTTATTACTGCTAACATAAAGAAATGTAATGTAAATAATATGACTACACTAATAAACCAATCTTTTAACCTTCTTTTATATTCAGCCTCTTTTTCTGCCACTGTTGATATTGCTATTCTAATTCCTATGTATATAAGTGTAACTAATAAACCTATTGCAGTTACTGTAAATAAAACATAATACCATTCGGCAATAGTCTTTCTTAACTTATATATTACACTATCTATTTCTAGCTGTTGACCTCCTGCTTCTTTAAAATTAAATACATTGATATCTAAAATTGGCACTTTATTAAATATAATATCACTTATTTCTAATCTTCCACTTGTCGTACTAGCAATTCCTCCTGAAATTTTAGATACCATACCTTCTATTGCATCAACTACAATTCCTCCCCAACCAACAACTTGTATTTTTATTCCTAAAAATTTTAAACCTAATAACCAATCTAATATATTGCTTAAAAATTCTATTATTTTTTTAAAAATGTTTTCATGACCTTGAACTGTAATTTTACGTGGCATTCCATTATAGTAAAAGTAGTTTTCATCTGTATAATTAACTACCTCTCCATCTCCTGTTAAGTCAAACTGAATGCCACTTTCATCTGGCCATTCTATATCACTGATATTCATTTTTGTATTGCCTTCAAGTTCTCTCGCTGTTGCTTTTGAGATACGAATTACAGTTCCATTTTTATCTTTTAGTCCGCGAGCATGATAGTAACTCATCATAGCACATTTGATGCCACTATAGCCGCAATCAATAATATTTACTTTTCTGAATCCATTAGGATATTGGTTATTTTGGTCTCCTTCATATGATTCAAATAACATAACATGTCCTTTATATACAATTATATCTCCTGGCTTTAATCCACTTTTCTCTACATTTTTATATTCACCCACATATTCAAAACCACAGTTGCAGTCATTATTGTGATTTCTATAATGTCCAACAAGTGTTATAGTAGGTGCTCCAGCATATCCTGCTAATATTTTTCCACAACTATAACTATATATAAAAGATGCAAAGTAGGAGCAATCAAAACATAATTTGTCACTAGCTCCATATGCATATATATCCTCTTCAGTTGTTGTACCACTTTTAGTAAAATCTCCATAAGCATATATTAATGTTCCATTTACAAAATATTTATAACCTGTTTCTCTATGTCTAATTCCATTTGAATTATGTGTTCCTTCATAAGTCCAACCATTGCTATTGCCTCTTCCATACATAACTAATTGCTTTGGCCCAGCTATTAAAGGAATTGTAGTACGATCAACATTTCCACTTTCATATTGATTAGCGGTTTCAACAAATGCTCTAGCAAATCTTATAACTTCACTTCCTAGTTGTTCTTGTAATACCGCATCAGAAGTGTCTTCTTTTGCAAATACTGTAGTAACAAGAGATATAATTAATAAAACTATTATTTCAAAAATTATAATACTTTTTCTAAGAATATCTTTCAATTAATTACATCTCCTTTCTTAGTATTTATTCTCCTGGTGTTTCTTCTGCTTCGCCAAAATATCTTTCTAATTCTAATTTGTAAACACTATCTTCTGAATCAAAGAATGTGTATTTAGGTAATTTTTCAATATTGTTTTGTATATCCTGTACAGTTAAGTTTTCTCGAATTTTTCCTGTAAAATTACTGCTATATGTTATTCCCTGGTTACTGCTAATATTAAATTCTATTTTTATTCCTTTTAATGTGTATTGCAAATGTACATAATTTTTGTCCCAATCGTATTGGTCATAATCTGGCCAAATATCTGTTATACCATTTACAAATTCCTTCACATTTTTTTCTCTTTCAAATTTTTCTATTAGTATTATAAATTCATCCAATTTTTCATATTGGTCTTCCACTCTATATACAGAAATTTTGCTTTCTGTAAAAAATACATATATTTTTTCTCCCTTATAACCTATTAACCCCAAATTTTCCTCTCCAAATGTTGGTGTTCCTAATATTCTTATAATTTCTTTTAAATCTGTTCCAGTTTTAATATTGTTTACGACTTCTTTGTTGTAATCTGATGTAAATATAATATTAAATACTTTTTTATATATTGTTCTTATCTGCAATCCTTGTTCTTCGAAAATTTCATAATCTCCGATTTTATTTTTTGTTATTTCAATTTTCAATTTATTTCTTTTCCATTGATTAGCTATCAAATTTTTTAATTCTTCTGATTGTATAACTATATTTCTACTTGCTTCTTGTATATTTATTCTATTTAAATTTGTTGCTAATTCCCTGTTTTCCCAATAATTTTCTTCTCCATTCACATACAATTTAACTATCGACTTCTTACTTGCATCACAAATTGCAGCTATTACTATGTTTTTCTCTTCATCTATTACTCTAAAATTTTTATATTGCAAAACATATGCTATTTTTTTTATCATATCTTTATAAAATAGACTATTATTTTCTGTATCTGTATATAATGGATATTTTAAATTTGTATATATATCTACATCATAACCTTCTACATTTGATTCTTCTTCTTTTATATATTTAGCTTTTTTATATATAATCACTTCTTCTACTGTTTTAAAATCTTCTATAGAATTATATATTTTATTTGCATAATAATTTTCTTTTTCATCTTCTATTTTCTTTTTTTCTGCTACTTTGTTTGCTATAATTAATATTATTAGGAATAAAACTATCGAAACAATAAGTACTATTTTTATTATTTTTTTCTTTTTTTCCATAATTTATCTCCTATTTTCCCTTTTTCTTGCCTTTAAGATTTAAATCTTCTTTTACCACTGCGCTTTGCATTCTAAATATTTGTTTTATTATTTTCTCTCCTCTACTTACTCCTATTAGTAATAATATTGTAAATAGTGGATATTCTTGTATAATATTTGTAGCAAATCCTAATAATACTGAATACAAGAATAGGTGCATAGGTTGCATTAAAATATTTACGATTAATTCTTTAAAAAGAATTTGAAAAGCTTGTGCTTTACCATCTCCTGCTTTATCTAGAGAATATGTACATGTAATCAATGGTGAAACTACCACTAAAAGTCCTATTACCATAAATCTTTTTATATACATAATTAAAAATTTATACTCATATCCCACTAACAAAATATAACATATAAAATGTTCTATTGGTTTCCATCCTTTTGGACTATTTAATGTCTTTGCTAATTCTTTGAATATTGCTAAATCTATGTTTTTAATGCTACTATTGGCCATAGTCATATTAATAATATTATTCAATATATTAGTTAATAGTTGTACCAAAATTTCCGATACAAAAAATATTATTCTTATTATAAAGTGCATAACAAATAGTAGGACCATACTTTCAAACCATGCCATCAGTTTTTTCTTATATACTGCTTTTTGAGATGCAACTGTTGATATTGCCATTCTTATTCCTATATATACTAGCATTAACAAGTTTATAATTGTTGCTAATATCCAAATAGCATAATACCATTTTTGTATATTTTCTTTTATTGTGTTGTTAGCTTTATTTCCTGTATTGGCATTAAATATATTTGCATCTATTAATTCTATTTTATTTGTTAGCAAGCCCTGTATTGTAAACCAATGTATTATAGAGCCTGGATCCTCAGCTTCTGTTGCTGGTGCAACTGATGTCATCAACAATCTTGCTGCATAAACCAATGGAAAAAATATTACTACTAGTGTACTTGCCACCCAACCACCAAAATTAGGTTTTTCTGCTATTCCTTTGTCTTGGGTAGTTCCTTCTTCCCCAGGTATTGAAACATTTCCATCATTAAAAAATTTATCTACATCTTCTCGTGCAGTTGTTTCATCTTTACTTCCAACTACATTACCATAATTGTCTCCATTTTTTCCAGCAAAAATATAGTTTGGAAAAAGGGCATTTATTAGAATAGTGAATATCAATATAATAGATATGCACTTTTTCATATAAATTCCCCCTCTCTTTTTTCAACTATTTTCTCTCTTTTATTTTGTTCATATTTGTTTCTACAAATTCAAATTCCCTTGCAGTTGGCTGTATTGCTATTATTGCTGTATCTTCTCCAACTTTTAATAATCCTTCTCCTCTATTACATGTAGTTAAGAAGTATGCTTCTCCTTCGCTTAATTTAAAAACTTCCTTTATATATTGTATTTCTGATTTATCTTGTGCTAAAAATAATTTCGTATCTGAAGATGTTAAAACTGCTTGTACCTCTGGTTTTTCATAAAAATCTTGAAATTTTTGCGACATAACTGCTAAAGATACATTTCTTTTTCTTGCACGTCTTGCCATAGTATTTAAGAAATCTACAGCTTCTGGATATGGTAAGAGCATCCAAGCTTCATCTATTAAAACTCTTTTTCTTCTTGCTTTTGTTCTGTCTTCACTGTTTTTCTTAACATATTTTTCCCAAATCCAAGATAATAATATTTGTTGTGCAAGTGGTCTTGCAAATCTTTCTTCCAATTGAGATATATCTAAGTTTATAAATGGTACTCCTTCTAGTAAATCAAATGTAGATTGTCCATCAAAATATGCCATTTGTCCCTCATATTCTCTTATATATTGTTTCATAACCTTTATTAAATAACTATAGTGAAATCTGTAATCTGGGTTAGTATTTTTTTCTGCATTTTCTACAATTCTTCTATACCAAGATCCTATTGTAGGCATTTCTTTTTTTATCTTTTTTAAATCATTTGAATTTTTATATAAACTGTTAACATCATTTGTTATTCCACAACGTGCATATTCTTCTGCTACTGCTTCTGCTATTATTTGTTTTGTAAGCTCATTTACTTCTTGGCTTCTTGTACTACCTCTTGCCATAGTAAGAAGTGCTTGCGTTACGTCTTCTACTTTATTTTCTATACTTAACATTTTTCTTTCTTTTCCAGTTATCTCATCTTTGAATATTTCAGTTTCCACATCAAATAAGTTAATTATTGTTTTTGAATTTGGACTTATTGTAACATTTATTCCTCCAAGTGCTTCTGCAACTACACCATATTCTCCTTCTGCATCTAATGCTAAGCTTTCTATTCCCATTAGAACAGATGACCTTGCAGTTAATGTTTTTATTGTAACACCCTTACCAGCACCAGACTTTCCGAATATTACCATATTGTAATTTGTAAGGGTTGGACTAAAATTATCAAACAATATTGGAAGTCCTGTTTGCCTATTAAATCCTAATGGAATTCCTTTTTCATGTCCTATGTCTGATGAGAAAAATGGAAATACTGTTGACATAGACCTTCTATCAAATGTGTGTGTTTGCTTAATCTTGTTCTCGCAAAATGGCATATTAGTTTGTAGAGCATCCTCTTGCATTGCCCAAGCTGGTCTTAATCCTATCATTGTTTTAGACATTTCCGCAGATAACAATTCGGTTTGTTTATCTAACTCTTCTAGACTGTATGAAAATAGAGTACAAGTCATAGATGTTTCAAATAGTTTATTAAATCCTGCTGCTATTTCATCTCTTAGTTCCTCTGCCTCTAGTCTTTTTTGTGCTAATATTCTTTCTCTATTTATATCTCCTCTATCTATTGCTACAACTCTTTCTGATTCTAGCTCATTTATGGTTCTATTTAATTCTGTTTGTGAAATATTCTCTGCAATTGGATTAATAAATACTGATACATTAATATCTCCAAAAGTATACATACCTCTTAAAAATTCTGGGAAAGTACACATTCTTGGAATTGTAGCAACTATCATACTTCTTGCATATCTTGTTTTACTAGATATTATTTCTATATGGTTCAATTTACTAGCATCTACGCCTGCAGGAGCTATTATATCTTTTAAAGTTCTCTTATTCTTTTCTAAAAAACTTTTCTTTTCTTCAACCTGTTCTTCTAAATTTATTTGTTCACTTTGAACTTCTTTTTTTAGTTTTCTCATTTGATTTCATCTCCTTATTCTGGTTTCTATTGCTTTCCTGCATTTGCTACTTTTTTTCTTGGTTTTTTATCTTTTCTATCTATTTGTTCTTTTGTTTTTTCATATAATCTATTTGTCATTTGATGTTTATGCTCTTCTGTAAGCTCTTTTGCCCTCTTTATTATTGCTGCCTCCATTTTAGCGTCTTCCTCTTGTATCTCTTTATCTGCTTTTATAATGCTGTCTGTTACTAAGTTTGTTGCTTCTTCTTCTATTTTTTCATCTAATATTTCTTGTTTTTTCTTTAATACATCTTTTCCTGTAGTATATAAAGAATCATATTGTGATTCCAAAAGTCTGTTAAAAGACAACATATTTGCATCATCTCTATTATATGCTATATATAATAACTCTGATAGTTCTTCTGAATTTAATATTCTTCCACTTACCCCTGCTGATGCAATTGCTCTTACAAGCATTTTAGCTCTTGTATATAGCTCCGAAAAATATATGTTATCGGCTTCCTCTTTGTCAAATTTATTACTTCCATTAAACTCACTTGTATAATATGGCACAATTATATATGTTTTTTGCTTCAATACATTTTTATTTAAGCTTAACCTCTTTACATATTCCGTAATATCTGCTCCATATTCCAGTACGTTAGTTTTTCTTTTTAGTTCAAATTTTATCTTTTCAATTTCTTTAATATTTGACATTGCTTTTGCTTGTTCAAGTTTTCTCTGAAGATTTCTTATTTCATTTTCTATATTATGAATCTTTTCTTTATATTCACCTACAATATCTTCTAGATTTAAAGTTTGTGTTTGAACATATAATTGTATAGGAAATCTTAAAGTATTTAAAAATTGAACAAATCCTTCCTCTACGGCTACTTTTTCTTCTTCTGATAGTAAATCATAATTTACACCTTGACATTGAATAACCATTATATATTGTGTTCTATCTTTTCTTATAATCATATTGTCCTTTATTTCATCAAAATCTAAAAATTGTTTTATATTTACTATGTTTTCATTTATGGTTCCTTTTGGAGAAACAGTAGAGTCATTTTTATCATTTTCCGTCTCTACATTTTTTTTCTTTTTTAACACATATAATGCTAATCCACATATTGCAATCAAAAATATTAATATACATAAAACACAAATCAGTATTTGTAAAACACCCTCCATACTCTATTTTTCCTCCTTTGTATAAGAATATATTTTTCTATTCATTTTGAATTTAATATATCTTAAAATTATTTCGCTTAATGGAGCTCCACCTATTTTTTTTGTAATTGGTATTTGTGATATTGTTGGTACATTAAATCTACCAATAACAAAACCTATAATTGCAAATAAAATCATAATTCCTATACCAACTGATTTTAATTTTAATAAAGAAAATATGTACATAAAAATTAGCCCAACTAAGAGCCCAACTCCAGTTGTGGCTAATGACTTTAATGTAAATATTACTAAAATTCTTGTTTCTCCACGTAGATTACGTGGAACATTATATGTTCCCATATTTTCCTCCTATTATCTTATGTTAAAATATTATTTATTATTTTCCCTCAATTGGAGCTAGTCCTATTGGTAATTGTTCTGCACCTTCGCTACTGCCACCACGGCACTACTTGCACTTGGTCTTGAATTCACTACCTCATTCATGAAATTATATGATAATTCCCAAATTGTATATGCACCTAGTATTACTATAGCTGCAATAACCAAACCTATTAATTGTCCTTTTAATTTTCCTTGTTCTTCTGGACTCGCCATTATAAATTTTATTCCCATTACTGTTCCTGCTATAAATAGAGTAATAATGCCAGCCCAAAATAGTAGTTGAGAAATTGGTGCAATAGCATTAGCTGTATCTTGAGGATTCATTATAGTTTCTCCTCCTGTTTTTCCTCCTTCAAACCACTCTTGTGCTTCTTTTATTATATTAGAAGCATAACTTGGTTGCATATATAATATAAATATGAGTAGCATAATTATACATACAATTATTTTTACTATCTTTCTGTTCTTCATTTTTTATCACTCCTATTATAATTATACAGTATTATTTATATAATAACATTTTTTTACATTATTTTCAATGTTTTTTCTTCTGTAATAAAAATATTATATTTTTGTAATGTATTAGTAATCAATTTAGTGTATGTCCTACGGAAATAGTAATTTTACATTTTACCATGAATCCACAAATAATTTTATTATTCCTATTGCTGTACTTATTCCAAAAAGAATAAATGCACCTATTACATATGCCATTAATTTTTCTTTAATGGTTGCTTTATCATTGGTTGAAGCAAACATATACTTAATTCCCAACACCGAAAGCATTATAACTGCAACGGCAACACCAACAATTTGAACTATATTTAATATTTTTCCACCCATTGTTTTCATAATTCGTGTGTCTTGATTCTCTTTATTCCATTTATCTTTCATTGAACCGGTTATGCTATCTGCCAAAACATAGTTTGAGAAACATAGCATTATCAATACAATTATACTTAAAATAGTTATAAATTTTTTCATAATATCACCCTTTTATAAATTTACAAAAAAGCTATTAAAATTAATAGTTAATTTTAATAGCTTTTATTTTATTAGTTAAAATTTTGTTTAATTACTTATAAAGTTTCTAATAACTCCAATTAGCATGCTTGCTCCAAATAGTAATACTGCACCTATTACATATATTGTCATACCTTTTTTGTATTCTGCTTTTTCATTAGGTGATGCTGAAACATATTTAATGCCCAATACTGTTAACATAATTGTTGCAACGGCTACACCAACAATTTGAACTATGTTTAATACTTTTCCCGCTATATTTTGTACATTTGCAGCTGCAGGTGATGTTTGTGGGGTAATTTCTGTATTAAGCCCTGCTCCTGTTGCTAATACATTACTTGTTATTAATAATGTTGATATTATTGTTAATATAACTATTGCCATTATTTTTAAAGTTTTGTTTTTCATATTTTTTCCTCCTAAATTTAAAATTATAAATTAACTATCTAATTAAATTATAACTCTATCTTGCAAAAAAATCAAGAGTTTTGTTATTTTTTGTCATTCTCTATTCTGCATAATCTTTACAGCTGTCATATCTATCATGTATTTTTCCATCTTCATCGCAATATTTACCATCATAGTGTTTACAATCTTTACATGCTTCACTCATTTATAACACCTCCATCATTAGTATTGTTATTTTTTACAGCTAAAATAATTCTAGCACCTTTTTATTGTATAGTCAACATTTTTCTAAAATTTACATTATAATACAGCAAAAGAGACCTTATTGGGTCTCTTTTCGATTTTTTCTTCTCTATATATTTATTAATTGTCGAGAACTCCAGTCATCTGCAGTTCTTTTAGCAAATCTATTATTGAATTTTTACTTCCTCATTTTCTACTATTACTTTTGCTTTTTTGCCTACTATTATTTTTCCATCTAACATTGCTTCTGCTATTTTATCTTCTAGTATGTTTTGTATGGTCCTTTTTAGTGGCCTTGCGCCATACTTTATATCTACTCCTTTTTCTATAAGTAATTTTTTTACGCTTTCATCTATTTCTATGTCTATTTCTTGTTCTTTTAATCTACTTATAAGTTGATTTAGCATTATATCCATTATTTTTCTTATATCTTCATTGTTTAATTTATGGAATACAATGATTTCATCAATACGGTTTATGAACTCTGGTCTAAATTGTTTTTTTAGTTCCCCCATTACATCTTTTTTTATAGTTTCATATTCTTTTTGGGTTTCCTCATTTTTATTGTTATCATTTGAAAATCCTAATATATTTTTATCTGTAATTAATCTTGCTCCTATGTTAGATGTCATTATAATTACAGTATTTTTAAAATTTACAGTTCTTCCTTGTGCATCTGTTAAACGTCCATCATCTAATATTTGTAGTAACATATTCATAACATCTGGATGTGCTTTTTCTACCTCATCTAATAATATTACAGAATATGGTTTTCTTCTTATTTTTTCTGTTAGTTGACCTCCTTCATCAAATCCAACATATCCAGGAGGAGAACCTATTAGTTTTGATACAGAGTGAGGTTCCATATATTCAGACATATCTATTCTTATCATTGCATTTTCATTTCCAAACAACGTTTCTGCCAATGCCTTTGAAAGCTCTGTTTTTCCTACTCCTGTTGGTCCCAAGAATAAGAATGAGCCTATTGGTCTGTTAGGATCTTTTAATCCTACTCTTCCTCTTCTTATTGCCTTTGCAACTGCTTCTACAGCTTCATTTTGTCCTATAACTCTCTCATGTAAAGTTTTTTCAAGATTTTTTAATTTTTCATTTTCATCTTGTGTTAATTTTTTTACAGGTATTCCTGTCCAACTAGAAATAACATCTGCAATATCTTCTTCAGTTAATACAGATACACTTTTTGTATTTCTGTCTTCCCATTTTTGTTTTTCTTTTTCTAATTTTTTCTTTGTCTCATTTTCTTTGTCCCTTAAATTTGCTGCCTTTTCAAAGTCTTGGACTCTAACCGCTTCTTCTTTTTCTTTATCTATACTTAATACTTTATCTTCTAATTTTTTTATGCTATCTGGTCTTGTATAATTTCTCATTTTAACTCTTGAAGCTGCTTCATCAACCAAGTCTATTGCTTTATCTGGTAAAAATCTATCATTAATATATCTAACAGATAGCTTAACGGCTGATTCTATGGCTTCTTTTGTTATTTTTACATTATGATGTGCTTCATATTTATCTCTAATTCCTTCTAATATTTCTACAGTTTCATCAGGTGTTGGTTCTCCCACATTAACTGGACTAAACCTTCTTTCTAGAGCAGCATCTTTTTCTATATATTTTCTATATTCATTAAGAGTTGTTGCTCCTATTACTTGTACTTCTCCTCTTGCTAACAATGGCTTTAAAATATTTGCAGCATCCACTGCACCTTCTGCTGAGCCTGCTCCTACTATTGTATGAATTTCATCTATAAACAATATTACATCTCCAACTTTTTTCACTTCTCCTAAAGATTTTTTTATTCTTTCTTCAAAATCTCCTCTATATTTAGCCCCTGCTACCATACTTGATATATCTACATTTACTACTCTTTTGTTCTTTAATGTTTCTGGTACATCTCCTGCTATGATTTTTTCTGCTAATCCTTCTACTACGGCTGTTTTTCCAACACCTGGTTCGCCTATTAAACAAGGATTATTTTTTGTTCTTCTTGATAATATTTGTACCACCCTTTGTATTTCCTCTGTTCTACCTATTACTGGATCTAACTTTCCTTCTCCTGCTTGCTTTGTTAAATCTGTACCAAATTGATTTAGTGTTGGTGTTTGGTTAAAGCTCCCTATATTTTTATTATTTGCTTGTTTAGAATTTAAGTTAATATTTTCGTCTTCACTTACTAATTTTATTATTTCATTATATATTTTTTGAGGATTTATATTTAAATCCAGCATTATTCTTACTGCTACGCTGTCTCCTTCTTTCATTATTCCTATTAGCATATGTTCTGTTCCTATATATTCAGAGTCTAACCTTTTAGCTTCTTTAAAAGCATTTTCTATAACTCTTTTTGTTCTTGGAGTAAAACCTATTGTTTCTTCTACGTTTGTATCTTCATTTCCTCTTCCTATTAACATTTCTATTTCTTCCAATACTTTTTCTGGTGTTAAATTTTGCATTTCTAATACTTGACTTGCTACTCCAGTTCCTTCAGCTATTAGCCCATATAGTAAATGTTCTGTTCCTATATAATTGTGGTTTAACTCTATAGCCAATTCATTTGCAATTTCTAATGCCTTCTCTGCCCTATTGGTAAATTTATATGTCATCTTGGACACTCCCTTTCTTTTTGTCTTTAATTATTTAGTATTTGCTTTACTACCTTAGATCTTTCTATATCTCTATCATATGCATCTAACTCTTTTGCTAAGTATTTTTGCAAATTTCCTGGTTTTGTATATGTTTCTAATTTACTCACTTTCATATCATCTAGTTCTTTTATAATTCCTAAGTCTGTTCCTAATTTTACATCTGACAATAACTTTCTACATTCTTCTGAAGATAATTTCATTGCATTTGCTAATATTCCATATGCTCTATAAACTCTATCTTCTAGGTCTATTTGTATTTTTGTTAAATATTTTCTAGCCAGTCTTTCTTGCTCTATAACCTTTTCTGTTATTGTTTTTATGTTTTTTATAATCTCTTTTTCTATTAATCCTAAAGACTGATTATTAGAAATTTGATATATGTTTCCCTTACTTTGAGTTCCTTCTCCATATACTCCTCTAATATTCATACCAAAATTGTTTACTACGTTTAGTACTTTTTCTATATTCCCTGTTAATGTTAATGCTGGTAGATGTACCATTACAGATGCTCTTAAACCTGTTCCTACATTTGTAGGGCACGAGGTTAAATATCCATATCTTTCGTTTGTAGCATATGTTACTAACCCATCTATTTTTTCATCTATTTCAATAGCTAAATTTAATAGTTCTTCTAATTCTTGTCCAGAAGAAAATACTTGTATTCTAATATGATCTTCTTCATTAATCATAATGCAAATATTTTCCTCATCATTTATTAATATTGCTCCATTTTTGTTAGTAGCAAATTCTGGGCTTATTAAATGATTTTCTATTAAAGTTAATTTTGTAATATTATCTATATTTCTTAATTCAATGTATTTTAGTCCATATCCTATACTTGGTACTATTTCTTTTATTATTTTTAATATCTGTTCTAAATCTTCTTGTTTTGCTTTATCCTTAAATGGAAAGTCTGCTAAATTTCTTGCAAGCCTTACTCTTGAACTAATAACTACATCTGAGTCTTTTCCATTTTGTAAATACCAATTTGCCATAAAACTTTTCCCCTCCTTCTACTCTTTATTCATACTTTTTATTTCATCTCTTATTTTTGCCGCTTCTTCATATCTTTCTTCTTTTATAGCTTGTTTTAAATCCTCATTAAGTTTCTTTAACTTATCATTTTCTTCATTATCTTTTTCTACTTTCTCTTTATTAATATTATATTTATCATTTTCTTTATCTACAAATTTACTATTTCGCCCAATATGTCTATTAGACCCCTGTATATTTTTCAATACGGGATCTATTCTATCTTTAAATACATCATAACAATTTGCACATCCAAATTTACCTTTATCAATAAATTCATCATATGTCATTCCACAAACATCACATTGTAGTGCATTACTTTGAGCAAAGTTTGGTAAAAAACTTTCTTCAGCATCTTCAAAGAAATTTCCGAAAAAGCTAGAAAAATTTATTGGAATATTAAAATCCATTTTCTCTAGCCCTAAATCTTTCGCACATTTTTCACATAATGCCATTTCCTTTTTTACACCATTTATTATTTGAGTATATCTAAAATTCACCTCGTTTTTTCCACAATTTTGACATAACATATTAATACCTCCTATTCTTAATGTCACTTTGGGGACGTTCCTTTTTGTGACATTTTGTCACTCTGGGGACAGACCTTTTCTTCAGGGGTGTCCCCAATTGGGCAATCGGGACAATTAGGGACTGTCCCCAATTGAGCTAATTTTTTTGCTTTTTCTTTTTGTTCTTCTGGGGTTATCCATTTAAAATATGAAGACATAAATTCTCCATATTTTGTTGTATCTTCTATTTGTGCTGGTTCTTCTTTTGCGATGTTTTTTTGTTTTTCTATTTTTTTATTATTATCTTTTTTCATAAACTATGCACTCTCCTTGTGATTAGTTTAGTGCATTTTATTTTTTTTATTCAATATATTTATTTAATGCTTCTGCTACTCCATCTGAGTTATTATCAGAGGTCACTATGTTTGCATATTCTTTTATATATGGAGCACTATTTTCCATAGCGATTCCCAAACCTGCATTTTCTAACATTTCTTTGTCATTGATATTGTCTCCTATTGCAATTACTTCTTCTTTTGATATTTCTAATTCATTTATTAAATATTGTATTGCGTTCCATTTGTTTACATTTTGATTTGTTATTTCTGTATAATAATATCCTATCTCTATTTCCTCTGTGCCATATTTTATTATCTTCCTTGACATATGTGCTACATCTAATACATCTATTTTATTTATTGTTCTTAATTTTTTTATAATTCCATTAAATATTACATTATGGTCATCACAAATATTTATTTTTAAATAGTCCTCTTCTTTTCTATCTTTTATATATTTATACATGTCTTGAACTATATTTATGTTTGTTTTTTGTCCTTCTGGCTTTTTTTCGTTTTCTTGATGATAGAAAAGCACATTATAATTTAAAGATTTTGCTATAATATTTTGAGTTGTGCTTATACTATAATATATACTGTTTTCTTCACATATCTGTATTATTTGTAAAACTTTTTCTTTTTCTATAAAATTATCATATATTATTTTTTCATTTTTTATATTATAAATTAATGAACCATTTCCACAAATAACGTAGTTTTCTGCTCCTAATTCATTTGCTATGCTTTTTACAGATGCAAAACCTCTACCTGAACATAATACTATTTCGCTACCTTTTTCTATGACTCTTTTTATTGCTTGCTTATTTACTTCTGAAACTTGGCTATATGAATTTAAAAGTGTTCCATCTAAATCTATTGCAACTAATTTATACATTTTTGCTTTCACTTCCCTTTTTTTACTGATATCTTGTTTTTAGTTTTAGTATTATATCATTAATTAATATTTATTTACAATAAATTTCAACAAAAATTACCAGTTTATTTTTTTATTTATTGCACAGTATATATAATGAAAAAACAAAATGTTTTTTTATTAAAAATAAGTCAACACATTCTAGGAGGTGAAAAACATGACAAATAACAGTAATAAATCTGCAGTTCCAGAAGCAAGAGAAGCTCTTAACAAATTTAAATATGAAGTAGCTAGCGAAGTTGGTGTTAATTTAAAGCAAGGTTATAATGGAGATATATCAGCTAAAGACGCTGGTAAAATAGGTGGACAAATGGTTAAGAAAATGATAGAGCAAGCTGAACACAATATGAAATAGTTTTTGCGTGACTTTTAGTTTTTCTATAAAAACGTAAAAAAGAAATCTGTTTAGATATACATATTTAAGCAGATTTCTTTTTAGTTTATTTAATTTTTATTAATAAATTGTGAAAATAGTTGTTTTTTCACGTTTCCGAATTTTTGTTTTTATGCTCATTTTATCAAGGTGTTATTTTGTGTTTGAAAGTGTTGTATTCGCGTTATTTTCTTTATTAACTTTAAAGTGACTTTTTTCTGTTTTTTTCTTGACATTATTTTCTTTTTGGATTATATTAAAAAAGGTGCTGGAAAATTTTGGTTAATTTTTTGACTCTTTGTCGTTTTTTCAGTAATAATTTAGTATAGGAGATGGAATATATGTTAAATTTCGCTTTATGCGATGATAACGAATGTGTACTTTCCAGACTCTCAAAAATGCTTGAATCTTTATTTATTAAGCATAATTTTGATTGTAATGTAACTTTTACTTCCGTTGATCCTAATTCCTTTTTAGCCTATGTTCTTAATAACCATGTTGATGTAGTATTTTTAGATATTGATTTAAAAAACAATATTAGTGGCTTAAATTTAGCTGAAACTATTAGAAAGCATAATAAAAATATTTACATTATTTTTACAACAGCTCATTTAGAATATGGACTTATGGCTTACAAATATAAAACTTTTGATTATCTTGTTAAGCCTATTTCTGTTGAAAGATTAGAAGTTACTGTTTCTCGACTTTTGGAGGATATAACTGAGAGCCATTGTAAATATTTAAAATTGAGTAATAATAAAATAATTATAATATGTGATTCTATTTGTTACATAAGAAAAGAAGGTATGAAATTAATACTACAGGCAGATGATAGACCATACACTATATATAGTTCTTTTAAGAATGTTATGCCAAATTTGCCTAATAATTTTGTCCGTTGCCATAAGTCATATATTGTGAATATTAATAAAATTGAACATATTGTTAATAATCAAATAATGTTAAAAAATAAAAATATATGTTATATTGGCCCTAATTATCAAAAAACTTTTATGGAGGTTTTGAAACATGGAAATCTTTCAATCAATTTGGACAGCATTAACTACGCCAAATGAATTTTTAACAAATATTCTTTCTATACCACTTGCTTTTTTAGATGCTTTTGTTTGTATGATACTTTTTACTACAATTTTAAATATCACTACCACACGTAAACAAAGGTTGTTATACGTTTTAATATTTGGGACTTTTACTAGTTTAACTAATTTAATTATTTCTAATTCATTTATTATTTTACTATTAAGTGTAATACTATGGCCTGTATTAGTAATTTTGATATTTAAAACCTCTATTTTAAAGGGAATATTAGCTGAAATTATACCTTATATCCTATCGCTCTGCTTAGAATTATTTATTACTAAACTTTTATATATCGTATTCCAAATAAATACTAATGATATACTTACAATACCCTTACTTAGATGTTCTTTGGCATTATTAATATATGGTATAATTTTTGGTATGACTTATCTTATAACTCATTTTAAAATGTACATAAAAATATTTGATGGATTATCTAAAAAGTCTAGAACTTTACTCATTTTTAATGCTATCTCACTTATTCTAATTATTGTCTCTCAATTTTACTTGGTTATGTTTTATAATACTTCGCTTCCTATATATATAACCTCAATTAGTATTATAGGATTATTAGCATATTTTTTACTTAGTATATATAGCATACTAAATATTTCCAGATTAGAAATAACCTCAAGAGATTTAGAGCAAGCACAATTATATAATAAAACTCTAGCTATCTTACATGATGGTTTAAGAGCTTTTAAACACGATTTTCACAATATAGTCCATGCAATTGGTGGATATGTAGATACAGAAGATTTAGAAGGCCTTCGCAAATATTATTCTCAACTTTTAACTGATTGTCAAAGAGTAAATAATTTAACAGGTTTAAGTCCAGAAACAATTAACCATCCTGCAATATATAATGTTTTAGCAAATAAATATCATAAAGCTAATGAGACTGGTATAAAAATTAATTTAGAAATATTTTTAGACTTAAGCGAAATTGACAAAAGTATGAAAATATACGAGTTTACAAGGATTTTGGGAATTTTATTAGACAATTCCATAGAAGCTGCTAAAGAATGCGATGAAAAATTAATAAATTTGACTATTAGAAAAGATGAACGCAAACATCAATTATTATTAATAATAGAAAATATATATAAGAATAAAAATGTAGATACAGAAAAAATATATGAAAAAGGTTTTTCTACCAAAACTGGCAATACAGGCTTAGGTTTATGGGAGGTTAGACAAATATTAAAAAGAAATGATAATTTAAATTTATTTACTTCTAAAGATTCTGAATATTTTAAGCAACAATTAGAAATATATTACTAACAATAAAGAGTACCTAATTTTAATAATTAAAATTAGGTACTCTTTATTGTTGTTTTTTAGGATGTATATTTTTTAGGAATTAATCTTTTTTTATTAGTGATGCAGGCATTTTAGGTTGATGAATTATTCCTACTATAATGCAAGCATTGTTTGTTGCTTTTGCATATTTCTCTGCTATTTTAGCCATAAATTTTAACATATATTTTTCCCCCTTTCTTAATATTGTACCCACTATAATTTAGTGAATATTAGCTTATTATTTGTTCATTGGACTGATATACTTCATGTCCATATCTATTGTTGGTTATTTTATATGCTAATCTTGTTATAAATAATGTTTGTACAAATGCTCCAAATATTAATATATTTGATATCGAATTGTTTTTTACAATTAAGCTTATAAGTAACATTAAACTTAAAGTTAAATATGATAAAATTTTTTTCTTTTTTCTCTCTTTTGTGCTAATTATTGGTAAATTTTCTGTATCTGCTGGTGCATATAATGTTATCATTATTATTCCAAATACTAGCACTAATCCTATTAATATATATTTATGTATTGGTTGTAGAGTTATAAATTTACTAGCTAAAACAACTCCATAATAAAATGTACTAGTACTTAAAATACAACTTATATGTGTTTTTAGATGAAATCCGCCTGAACAGGTTCTATATGGTAATATAGCTAAATATGCAAATATAGTTAACCAACCAATTCTTAAGATAAAGGCAACTGTAAATAGTAATATTATTTTAGGAATTTCCCCTATTATCAACTCCATTCCATATTGTATAATTTCCGCTCTTTCATCATCTATTTCTGGCATGCTTTTTCTCATTTTATTTACGATATAACTACAAATTTTTTCTACCATTTATCTACCTCCTTTTTATGCCTTTATACTATCGTAATTTGATTTATTTTGTTTATTTTTCTTTTAAAAACTCAAAAAAAATATATGAAAATATTACTTTTATATTTTCATATATTTTTTTGAACGTTTCATATAGTGTACATAATTTACAATTGCACATCTTCTAATATCTTCCAACTTCCTATTTGTTCTGGAATAGAAGTAAACTTCATTTTTTCCTTAGTTGTTGGATGTTCTACTTCTAATTGATATGCCCATAGTGCTATTTGTTTTCCATGACCTCTTCCTCCATATTTTTGGTCACCATATATGCTATGTTTTCTACTAGATAATTGCACTCTTATTTGATGATGTCTTCCAGTATGTAAATTTATTTTCAAAACAGATAAGTCTATTTCTTTATCATACTTTAGAACCTCATAGTCTAAGCTAGCAAATTTACTATTCTTGGTTCCTTCTTTTACTACTTTACTCATATTATTTTTTTCATTTTTTAATAAATAATCCTCTAAAACTCCGTTTCTCCTCTTCAAATTTTCCATTTGCTATTACAAGATATGTTTTTTTAAAAATCTTTTCTCTTACTTGTTCGCTTAGTCTTGCTGCTGCCTTTGAAGTTTTAGCAAATATCATAACTCCGCCAACTGGTCTATCTAACCTATGTACAAGACCTAAATATACATTACCTGGTTTATTATACTTTTCTTTTAAATACTCTTTTATAATAGAAAGCATATCTATATCACCAGTTTTATCTCCCTGTGATGGTATATTTACTGGCTTTTCTACTACTATTATATGATTATCCTCAAATATTATTTTTAATTTTTCCATATATTATTCTTCCCATCTACCATAAATACCACAAGGTAATATTAAATTAGAATCACTCATTGGAAGACCTAATTCTCCGCTAGACAATTTACCTTTTGCTTTAATATTTAATTTTAATATATTTTCTAAAACTGTACTAGAAATTCCAGTTGTATATGAATTTATCAAAAAGAATAATGGTTTATCTGAAAGAACCCTTGTGCAAAGTTCTACCAAATCTGCAATATTTTCCTCAAATTTCCATACTTCTCCATTTGTACCTCTTCCATATGAAGGCGGATCCATAATAATTGCATCATACTTGTTTTCTCTTCTTATTTCTCTATTAACAAATTTTACCACATCATCTATTATATATCTAACTGGATTTTTTTCCAGTCCTGATGATATTATATTTTCTTTTGCCCATGTTACCATACCCTTCGAGCTATCTACATGGCATACAGAAGCTCCTGCATAACTACAAGCTACAGTTGCTCCTCCTGTATAGGCAAATAAATTTAAAACCTTTATTTCTCTACCTGCGTGCTTTATTTTATCTATCATCCAATCCCAGTTAACAGCCTGTTCTGGAAATAACCCAGTATGTTTAAATCCCATTGGTTTGATATTAAAAGTTAAATCTTTATATTTTATTTGCCAATTAGCAGGAACTTTTTTATTAAAATCCCAATTTCCACCACCTGTAGAACTCCTAATATATCTAGCATTAACATCTTCCCACTTATTTGGAAAACTTTTATTTTTCCAAATAATTTGTGGGTCTGGTCTTACTAGCACAATATTCTTCCATCTTTCAAGCTTTTCACCATTTGCCATATCTAATATTTCATAATCTTTCCAGTCTCTTGCTACATCCATTTTCTACTCCTTTTGTCATCTTGGGGACGTTCCTTTTTGTGACAATTTGTCACTTCGGGGACACACCTCAAAAACGAACATACATCACAATACCATTAATAATTTTATAAAGCTTTTTATAAGAAAATAGTCAAATATAATTAATCCCATTAATAATGTTATTGATAGTATTATTAATTTATTTTTTTTTATTTTTTGTATTAGTCTGCTTGTCCTACTTTGATTTTTGTTTACTAATTTGTCATATTTCAAATTATAAATAATATCTTTTGCATACTCCATAAATAATCCCCCTGATTAATATATATTCTGTTTATGAACTATTTATGTATTTATTCGTGTACAAAATTATTACATTTTCTTTAATTCTTTTTTTATTTTTTGAGCCATTTGTTTATTTATTCCTTTTATTTGTGATATTTCTTCATCTGTTGCTTCTAATATTTTTTCTACACTTCCGAAATTTCTAAGTAGCTCTTTTTTCTTTACTTCTCCAATTCCTTTTATTTCATCTAAAACTGATTTTGTAATTTGCTTATCCCTAACCTTTCTATGATATTCTATGGCAGTTGCATGTACATTATCTTGGAAGTTAGTAATTGCCCTCATTAAGGTATCTGAAAGTTCTATTTCTTTTCTATTTTTATTAATTAAAGCTCTTGTTTGGTGCTTATCATTTTTTACCATTCCATATACTGGTATTTTTAAATTATATTCCAAAACTGCTTGTTCTGCTGCTTTAATTTGTGTTATTCCTCCATCAACAAATATTAAATCTGGTAATTCTCCAAAACCACCTTTTGGATTTTCTATAGAATGTTTTAATCTCCTTGATATAACTTCTTTCATGCATCTAGGGTCATCTTGATTTAATACGGTTTTTATTTTGAATCTTCTTGATAAATTCTTTTTTATTATCCCATCTTTCATTACACACATCCCTGCAACAATAAAGTTCCCCGATATATTTGATATATCATAACTTTCAATTTTTCTTGGTACTTTTTCTAAATTCAATATTTCTTTTATTTCTATTAATATATTGCATTTGTCCTTTTCTTTATTGTTTAAAGTAATTAGGGCATTTTTTTCTGCCATCTCCACAAGACGTAGCTTTTCACCTTTTTGCGGTGATTTTATCTCTATTTTTCTTCCTGCAGTTTTTGTAAGCCATTCTTCTATAATTTCTTTATCTTGAATATTTTCTTTTACCATTATTTTATTTGGCAATATTGTTTTATCTATATAATACTGCTTTATAAAACTTGACAAAATTTCCTCATCTGGTTCATCGTTCATATTTTCTAAGAAGTAATGTTCTCTACCTAGCATCTTACTTTTCCTAACAAAAAATATTTCTATACATATTTTAAACTCATTTCTTGCTATACCAATTACATCAATATCATTTTCAGATATATTAGACACCTTTTGCTTTTCTGTTATTGCTTCTATTGCTAATTTTTTATCCCTTAAATATGCTGCTTTTTCATATTGCATATTATCTGAGGCTTGCTTTATTTCTACCATTAAGTTTTTTATTATTTTATCTGTTTTTCCTTCTAATAATGCTATTACTTCATCTATATTTTTTCTATATTCCTCTTTAGATATATATCCCATGCATGGTGCAAAACATTTTTTTATTTGATAGTTTAAACATGGTCTATCTTTATATTTAAAATTCTTGCATTGCCTTATCTTAAATTTATCTTTTATAAAGTCAACCATCTCTTTGGCAGCTCCAGCATTTGCATATGGTCCAAAATATTTTGAGCCATCGTTTAATATTTTTCTTGTAATGTAAACATCTGGATAATCAGCCTTTACATTAACCTTAATATATGGATATGTTTTGTCATCTTTTAAAAGCACATTAAATTTAGGCATATTTTTCTTTATTAAATTACACTCTAATATTAGTGCTTCTGCCTCATTGTCTGTAACTATATATTCAAAATAATCAACCAAAGAAACCATATTTTCTATTCTCTTAGTTTTTTTATTTTTTCTAAAATACTGTCTTACTCTATTTTTTAATGAAACTGCTTTTCCAACATATATTATATTATCATCTTTATCATGCATTATATATACACCTGGTTTGTTGGGCAGTTTTTTTAACTCTTCCTCTATATTAAACATTTTATCTCCTGATAAATTTTATTCTATATATCCTATATATGGCAAATTTCTATAAAGTTGGTCATAGTCCATACCATAGCCCAACACAAATTTATTTTCTATTTCAAAGCCCACGTAATCTATTGGAACTTTTATTTTTCTACGGCTTGGTTTATTTAGCAATGTACAAACTTTAACACTATTAGCACCTGCTTTTTTTATATGCTCTAATGTATAGTTTAAAGTTATACCTGTATCTACTATATCTTCTATTATTAATACATCTTTACCTTTTATTTCACTAAAGTCTATATCTTTCTTTAATTTAATTGTACCAGTAGTATTTTCTCCCTCATAGCTAGATAATTGCATAAATTCAAGATAAATTTTTCCACCTATTTCTCTTGTTAAATCTGCTGTAAAAAATAAACTGCCTTTTAGTAAACATATAGCTGTAATTGTTTTTTCTTTATAATCTTTTCTAATTTGCTTAGCCAATTCTTTAACCCTATTTTCTATTTGTTCTTTTGATATTAATACTTTTATTTTTTCCATATTATCCCCCTCTAATATTTTAACATCTTTTGCTGGTTTTTTCTACAATATTTTGACACTTTTTAACTTTTGTAGTAATATATTAATATTAAAAATATTCACATTAATTTAAGGAGGTTTTTATGTGTGGAATTGTAGGATATATAGGTAAACAAAAAGCAACTCCAATACTTTTAAATGGTCTCTCTGCATTAGAATACAGAGGTTATGATTCAGCTGGAATTGCAGTATTAGAAAAAGATAATATATGTGTATTAAAAGATAAAGGTAGAGTAAAAAATTTATATGATATAGAAGGAATAAATAATTTAGAGTCTACTATAGGTATTGCTCATACGAGATGGGCTACCCATGGTAAACCTTCAAAAGAAAATTCTCACCCACATACAGATAATAGCAACACTTTTGCTGTTGTACATAATGGTATTATAGAGAATTTTACTGTATTAAAAGAATTTTTAATTAGTAAAGGTTACCACTTTTTCTCGGAAACAGATACAGAAGTAATTCCAAATTTAATTCATTACTATTACTATAATAATATAGATGATGATGACCGATTTTTGCGTGCTGTAAAATCTGCTTGTGATGATTTAAAAGGTAGTTATGCTATAGAGGTAATTTCTAAATTCTACCCAGATAAAGTTATAGTTGTAAGAAAAGATAGTCCACTAGTAATTGGTACTTCAAAAAATGAAAATTTTATTGCTTCAGATATACCAGCTATACTTAGCTATACTAGAAATTTTTATTTGTTAAATGATAATGAATATGCAGTTATATATAAAAATAAAGTTAACTTTTATGATAATAGCTTATCTAAAATCAATAAAGCTATAAAAAATATTGATTGGGATGCCAATGCCGCTGAAAAAGATGGCTTTGATGATTATATGTTGAAGGAAATTTTTGAACAACCTAACTCTATTAGAGAAACTATTGGCTCTAGATTTAAGTTAGGCGAAAAATGTAGTTTTGATGATTTATCATTGTCTAAAGAATATTTAGAAAATATTAGCAAAATTTTTATTGTTGGTTGCGGAACTGCAATGTATGCAGGTTTAGTTGGAAAAGATATAATAGAAAAACTTTGTAAAATACCTGTTGAAGTAGAAATAGCGTCTGAATTTAGATACAGAGATCCAATAATTGATAGCAAAACTTTGTGCATATATATTAGTCAATCTGGCGAAACTGCTGACACCATTGCAGCTCTTAAGCTTGCTAAATCTAAAGGTGCTAAGACATTAGCTATTTCAAATGTTATTGGTAGTTCTATAACTAGAGAAGCAGATTATACTATATACACACATGCCGGTCCTGAAATAGCGGTTGCTTCTACAAAGGCTTATACATCTCAAGTTGTTTTAATTGCTATTTTAGCTATTCATTTTGCAGAAATTTTAGGAAGTGTTAATAAAGAAGCTTTAGAAAATTTAAAATCGGACATATTAGATTTACCAGCTAAAATATCTACTATATTAGATAACAAAGCAGAAATAGAAAACTTTGCGAAAAAAATATATACTCAAAAGGATGTATTCTTTTTAGGTAGAGGTGTTGACTATCATGTAGCATTAGAAGGTTCTTTAAAATTAAAGGAAATATCTTATATTCATTCAGAGGCTTATGCTGCTGGCGAATTAAAGCATGGACCTATTGCTTTAATTGAAAATGGTATTACTGTTGTATGCATAATGACAATACCTAATCTGGTCGAAAAATGTGTTAGCAATATGCAAGAGGTAATTTCACGTGGTGCAAATACTTTAATTATTACTAATCAAAATTTACCAAACTCAAATTTTAATTATGTTATAAATATACCTGAAACAAACCCTCTAATATCACCTATTCTTTCTGTTGTTCCTTTACAACTATTATCATATTATATCTCTAAGAATAAGGGATTAGATGTCGATAAACCAAGAAACTTAGCGAAATCAGTAACTGTTGAATAATTGAAGCGACACTTCGTTTTACTCTAGCATTAATTATATTTTCCACAGCGGATTTATATATATTTTTTCTTTGGCTAAAGCACACAAAAATATATATAAATCCGCTGTGGTTATTCTACAAAAGTCAGATTTTTTATATCATAAGATAAGTCTAGCTTTTAGCAATGTATAATAAATAATCTTAATATTACCAATAATATTGCCCCGTGGTATACCCAATATTCCTACAAAGATTGCCGTTCCTAGATTTATTCCTATATAAAATCCAAAATTTGCGCCTATCAAATTTATAATATATATTATAATTGCCCCTATACAGGAATTTGCTATTAGCTTTAAAATGCTCTTTATTGGTAATATAAATATTTTACCAAATATGAATAAACATATAATACATGCTACAAAACTTATAATCGCACTAATGTCCAAAACTAAACACCACCTTTATTAATAATTATGCTTAATTTTGGACAAATATTACTTACATTATTTTTCTTATTTCTAATTCATTTATGCAATCTAGTATAATTCCCTTACTTTGAGCTTTTTTTATCAAATAATCTAATTTTGTTTTATTTGCCTTTATTTGATATGTATAATAATCTATTAGCTCATTTTCGGCATATTCAAAATTATTATTGGAATCATCTAAGTCTTTTTTAGTTTTTATAATATTTATTAGTAGTTCCATCCTTTTTTCTTCTTCACTTTTATCCTGAATTTTATTCTCTCTTACATATTCCTCATTCATATATAATACTTCTCCTAAATAAATTTATATAAATTATTATATTCCACATTTTCCTTTTTATGCATATTTAGGCAAAAATTGTATATATTAAAATTCCTATAGACTGTATAATAAATAAATTCATTATATTTGATGTTAACAAATTATTTGTTGCTTCTACTACTCCTGTTTCTCTATTTTCATTTTTCATATGATGTTTTTGTGATTCAATAAAAGTTATTAATTCTGGTATACTTGTTATTACACCTAATAGAACTCCAAGTATAAACTCTGGAATATTAAACTTTATACATAAGTTAGTAAGTGTATTACTTAGTAAACTTCCTATTAGGTATAATAATATTGCTATTAATATCAAATATATAAAATTTAAACCAATCTGTATTTTGTTTGTTTTTACCTGTTCTTCCTTTTCAATTGTTGTTCTAACTTTGCTTAAATATAATTTATGCGCATTTTTATTTATAATATAAAACAAAATGAATAGCAATATAAAAGCTGGAATTATAGAAATGTCTTTTTGTACATTTATTAACACCAAAGGTAGTAAAATTGTAAATATTATCATTATAATATCTATTTTTAGTGCTTTATTGCTTAAAATGTTTTGATTTTTGTTTATAAAAATAGAAATTAAATACTGTATAAAATTTATTATATTTGAACTAATTATATTAAAGCTACTAATTTCAATTAATCCTGTGAAAGCAGAAAAAGAAACTGTTAATAGCTCTGGTACTGAAGTTGCTATTCCTGCTATATTTCCTGTTGTCCTAGAGCTTAGTTTCAATTGCTTTGACAATTTTCGTAAAACTGTTACTAATAAATATTTAGATATAACAACAATAAGTGTTGAAAAAATAATAAATTGTATAAACTCTAATATTATATTCATAGTCTATCTTCTCCTTTTAATACAATATACCCAATTTCATGCCATTTATATTTATAAATTGCAAGTTTAAAATTGCAATTTGTTTATTTTAGTGATAAAATATTTACGTATTATAAATTAGGAGGTAATTTTATGGAAAATGTTAAAATTGGTAGAGTATATAGACATTTCAAAGGAAATTATTATTTTGTAGAAAATGTAGGATTAAGTTCAGAAACACATGAAAGAGTTGTAATATATAAATCTTTATATGATAGAGATGATAGTAATATATGGGTTAGACCAGAGAAAATGTTTTTAGAAGAAATTCCAGAAAGACCGGATAATATAACGGGTCAAAAACATAGATTTGAATTATGCAAAGATATTGAAAAAAATTATTTACCTAAATAATTAGTGGCATAAGGTGTGTCCCCGAAGTGACAAATTGTCACAAAAAGGAACGTCCCCAAAGTGACAAAAGGAGTTAAATTATGATAGATATTAAATTAATTAGAGAAAATCCAGATTTGGTTAAAGAAAATATAAAGAAAAAGTTTCAAGATTATAAACTTTGTTTGGTTGATGAAATTTTAGAATTAGATAAGAAAAATCGTGAGGTTAAGCTTAATGGTGATGATTTGAGAATGAATAGAAATTCTTTAAGTAATCAAATTGGTTTACTTATGAGAGATGGAAAAAAAGATGAGGCTGAAACTATAAAAAAGCAAGTTCAAGATATTAATAATCAACTTGTAGAGAATGAAAAACTTGAAGCTACATATGCTGAAGAAATTAAACAAAAAATGATGAAAATTCCAAATATTATTCATGAATCTGTTCCTATTGGAGAAGATGATAGTAAAAATGTGGAAATTCAAAAATATGGCGAACCTGTTGTTCCCGATTATGAAATTCCTTATCATGCAGACATAATGGAAAATTTAAATGGTATCGACTTAGATTCTGCACGTCGTGTTGCTGGTAATGGTTTTTATTATTTAACAGGAAATATTGCGAGATTACATTCTGCAGTTCTTAGTTATGCTAGAGATTTTATGATTGATAAAGGTTTTACTTATTGTATTCCTCCTTACATGATTCGTAGTGATATTGTTACAGGTGTCATGAGTTTTGAAGAAATGGATGCTATGATGTATAAAATAGAGGGTGAAGATTTGTATTTGATTGGTACAAGTGAGCATTCTATGATAGGAAAATTTAAAGACCAGATTTTATCAAAATCTGAACTTCCTTATACAATGACTTCATATTCACCTTGTTTCAGAAAAGAAAAAGGTGCTCATGGTATTGAGGAACGTGGAGTTTATAGAATTCATCAATTTGAAAAGCAAGAAATGATTGTTGTATGTGAACCAGAAGATAGTTGGAATTGGTATGATAAAATGTGGTCATACACAGTTGAATTGTTTAGAAGTTTAGATATTCCTGTACGTACTCTTGAATGTTGCAGTGGTGACTTGGCAGATTTAAAAGCAAAAAGTTGCGATATAGAAGCATGGAGTCCAAGGCAACAAAAATATTTTGAAGTTGGTAGTTGTTCAAATTTAACAGATGCACAAGCTAGGCGTTTAGGCATTCGTATAAAAGGAGAAAATGGTAATTATTATGCCCATACTTTAAATAATACAGTTGTTGCACCACCTCGTATGTTAATTGCTTTTCTAGAAAATAATTATAATCCTGATGGAAGTATTAATATTCCAAAGGTCTTACAGCCATACATGGGTGGTTTAGAAAAAATTGTACCTAACACCAAAATATAATATAGGAGGAGCAAATGTTAATTAAAAATCCAAAATTTGAAATTTCAGCTGTAACCCCTAAGCAATACCCCAACAACGATTTGCCTCAAATTGTGTTAGTTGGAAAATCTAATGTTGGTAAGTCTTCTTTTATAAATACTATGGTTAATATGAAAAAGTTGGCTAGAACTAGTAGTGAACCTGGAAAAACTAGACAAATCAATTTTTATAATATGGATAATAATTTTTATTTTGTTGATTTGCCTGGATATGGTTATAGCAGGATGTCTAAAAAAGAGCAAGCTATTGTAGGTAATTTTATAGAAGAATATTTTAAAAAAAGTAAGAATATTGCTCTAATACTATTTTTAATAGATATTAGACATACCCCTACTTCAAATGATCAATTAATGTATGATTATATAATAAAGTGTAATTTGCCTTGCTTAGTTATTGCAAATAAAGCTGATAAAATTGCAATAACAAAAGTAGATGAACAAGTTTCTAATTTGCAAAATGTTTTAAATCCTCTTAAAGATTTAACCTTTTTGCCATTCTCTTCTGAGAGAAAAATATATGTAGATAATGCTTGGAAAAATATAGAGTATTATATAAAATAGTCTAGAACATTAAGTAATTTGGGCGACTAGAAGTCGCCCATTTTTTATTATATATTTTTTTCAATTTTTTTAGTTATTGCTTTTAAAGCTTTTTCTCTTTGCAACATCACTACATGTCCACATCCTAAGCATTTTAATTTAAAATCTACACCAACTCTTGTAATTTCCCATAATTGGCTACCACATGGATGTTGCTTTTTTGTTTTTACTACATCTCCTATATTGTAATCCATTGTTTACTTCTCCTGTTTTACAAGTACATTTATTCTTTTCTCTATATTTTCTTTTCCTAATACTTGCATAATTTCATATAAATCTGGAGTTTGTTGTCTCTTGGTTAAAGTCACTCTTAAAACTGTACTAATATCTCCTACATGCCCTTTCCAATTTTCTGGATTTTGTTTATATTCTTTAACTTCTCTAGCATATCCCATTTCTTCTGCTAAGTCCTTCATTTTGTCAAACCAAGTTTGTTTATCATCTTCTATATTAAAATATTTTTCTAAATAT
>ULVL01014721.1_pt1 | contig 44438 bp, 36 predicted proteins | sample 1959381 | NCBI WGS metagenome assembly ULVL01 (sample SAMEA4835785, study PRJEB28245) | human gut metagenome | biome: gut microbiome; material: fecal sample | place: Denmark | collected 2008
ATATATTTAAAATAATTTTGGCATTGTTTTTTGCCTTTATTAGTTGCTTGTATTTTTCATCTAAATTAGATGATTTTATTATCTTAATAAAAACACTTTTCAAAAAACTCAAAATTAAATTATTTAACACCGATACCCCTACACCAACAGGTTTCAAATCTGTTCTTGAAAATATAACTGTATTTTTAGTTTCAATAGGAGGATTTTTAATTTCAATAGAAACTATCATAAAAGTTATCACACAAATATTAACTTTAGATTTCAAATAAACTAAACACCTTTTTATAACTATAATTTTAATAAGCTTCTGTTTCATTTGACCTTTTATGCTTTATATGAGTATTTTATCATCTACACATTTTAAGACACTAAAATAAGCCCACATACCTGTAAAATACAAGTACATGGACTTATTTATATGTCTTAATATTAAGTTGTATCAATGAGCATCTTTATCCATAATATATTATTATAGTTGTCTCCACGGAAAACAAACTGTCTCCATTTTGTCTCCACCATCACACCAACATACTGCAAATTATGCCAGCTTATGCCACGATATTGACAATTTACCCATTCACAGGAATCCCAGTAATCAAGCTACAAATCCCTTAAATACAGTAATTATCATAACTTTCATTAAGGTCATAAGGAGTTATCTGGTATACATAATAATTCAACCAGTTCGTATAGAGGTTGTTGGCGTGGCTTCTCCATGAAAGCAATGGCTTTCTGTTGCAGTCGTCATCAGGATAATAATTTACTGGAAGGTCAGGCTCAATTCCTTTGTCAATATCACGCTTATATTCCTGATCAAGAGTTAATCTGTCATATTCAGGGTGTCCCATAACAAATATCTCTTTCCCGCCATCACCAAGAACAATATATATTCCTGCTTCATCTGAATCAGCAAGTACTTTAAGTCTTGGATTGTCAAGAATCTGCTGTCTGCTTGCCTGTGTATATCTTGAATGTGGTGCCATGAATACATCATCAAAGCCTCTTACTAAAGGCTCTTTTCTATTCATAACCCTGTGCTTGTACACACCTGACAGCTTCTTCGGAAGTAATTCCTTCTTAATACCATAATGGTAATACAATCCTGCCTGCGCACCCCAGCATATATGAATTGTTGATGTAACATGCTTCTTAGACCACTCCATTACTGTTATAAGTTCATCCCAGTAATTAACCTCTTCAAATTCAAGCTTCTCAACAGGTGCACCTGTAATAATCATTCCATCATAATTATTGTTCTTAATCTCTTCAAAAGTCTGATAAAACTTCTTAATATGTGAAGCTGATGTATTCTTTGAAACATGTGATGACATCTGTAAAAATGTAACATCTATCTGTAAAGGTGTATTAGATAACCCTCTTAAAAGCTGTAATTCTGTGTCCTGCTTTATAGGCATAAGATTAAGAACTATTATCTCCAAAGGTCTTATATTCTGTGAAATAGCTCTGTTTTCGTCCATGACGAATATATTCTCTTCTTCTAATTCTGCTTTAGCTGGTAAATCACTCTGAATCTTAATTGGCATTATTGTTCCTTCTTTCTGTTAGCATTGTTGTCTGATTATATCATATCACCTTTAATAACTGAACCAAAGTATGTGAGTTTTCTTTATATTTTTTTGTAAATTTGGTGTCAAACCTTTTAAAACCATTCTGCTTTTCATAAAAATCTAATAATCTATCCTTATTTTCAGATTCTAGAAAAACAACCATCCCACCAGCCATATATTGTAGTTCTTTTACTTTTCCAAGCGCAATTGAAAGCAAATTGTCTCCCGAAATTGTATTTCCAATACTATCATCATAATTTTTTCCTAACTGTGCTATCAAATATGCTGACAACGAATATTTTCCATTATCAGAGTTCTGTTCACTTACCCTTGCAATTTTTCTTCTTACTGTATTACTAAATTCATCTGTATTAACGGTAATTGGTTTAATTGTTATTGTAAAATACCCAACTATATTATTCTTGTCTGGCGAAATCACAATATATGTAACCGACTGGTTTTTCTTTGTAAAATCTATAGATTGTTCTGTAAGAAAACTTTCAACATCAAGATTTTTCTCACATTTAAAACTGGAGAAAACCTGCCTGAGCATGTCTTCTCCAGCTTTTCCCATTTTTATATATTCTCTGATATTTAATACTAAAAAATCATCCTCCATATAATTTTTTCCACTTCTCCATTACTCTGTATACTTCATCTGTTTCATGTATTTCTCTGTATCTGCAAGAAGATGGACTTGATTCTGAAAGAGATTCTTTATATGACATTTCAATCGCATCAGCGAATTGTTCAACCTGTTTCTTACCTGAAACCACAAAATTCTTGGTAATGCTTGAAGTTGCCATACATAATCACCTCCATATCTTTCTTTAACAAATTGTTTTCTATTAATATTATATTAGACATATATAACATTATCAACCTGTTATTTCTCTACTTTATCATTTCCATAAATTCATCAATCGTAAGCACCTTAACCCCCAGTGAATTAGCCTTATCAAGCTTAGAGCCTGCTGCCTCTCCTGCAACAAGATAATCAGTCTTTTTGCTGACACTTCCTGTTGCTTTGCCTCCATTAGAAACAATCAGTTCTTCCATATCCTTACGGCTGTAATTATCAAAGCTTCCTGTTACAACAATCGTCTTTCCTGCAAGCTTATCTGATATTTCTTTTTTCTCTGGCATCTTCATATTAAGCCCTGACTGTCTTAACCTTTCTATTAATTCAATATTAGCTTCATCATGGAAAAAGTCATATATACATTTGGCTGTAGTTGTGCCTATATCAGGAATATTCTGCAATTCTTCTTCACCTGCATCAGCAAGTGCCATAAGATTATCATAATAATTCATAATCTGCTTGGCTGTATTCTTGCCGACATTTCTTATTCCAAGTGCAGTAAGCAGTCTGTCTGGTGTATTCTGTTTAGACTTCTCAATAGCTGCAAGCAGCTTATCAGTATTCTTCTCTTTTCCTATGATTCCCTTCTCAATAAGTTCATCTCGGTGTTCTTTCAATGTATATATATCAGCATAATTGTGTATATATCCTTCTTTTATAAGGGCATCAACAAGAGTTTCACCAAGTCCCATGATATTCATGCAGTCAAGAGATGTAAAATATGCCACTGTTCTTGACAACTGTGCTGCACATGACGGATTAACACATCTTATATCTGCTGTGTCATCTTCTCGTACAAGAGGTTCCCCACATACAGGACATACCTTTGGTGCTTCAAACACATGCTCAGGTGCCTTTACACATCCATTAAGCTTAGGAATAATCTCTCCACTCTTAAACAGCTTATATTCCCCACCAATACCTACATTCATCTGTGTAATATAATCCTGGTTATGAAGAGTCGCTCTTGATACACTTGTACCACACAGCCTTGCAGGCTTTCCGGTTTCCGGATCATGGAATATCCCTGTAAATGTAAGTTTTCCTGTTCTTCCCACATCTACAAGAATATCATCCATAACAATAACCTTTTCTTCCGGTGGATATTTGTATGCAATATGACCGCTTGAATACTTGCTTCCTGCAGGGAACTCCTGTCTGAATGCGATATGGTCAATCTTTACAACAGCACCGTCAATGTCATATGGAAGTTCTTCTCTCATTCTTCCTATCTCATCAATTGCTCTGACAACCTCTTCCTTAGTCTTACATATCTTATGATATACAACCGGTACACCTGCTGCCTTTAACATATCCATTCCCCTGCCGTGGCTTTCCATAATCTCATCAGGTCCGTCCTGTACATTAAAGATAAACATCTTAAGACCTCGCTTCTTCGTAATTGAAGTATCAAGCTGTCTTAATGTTCCGGCCGCAAGATTTCTGGGATTAGCAGCTGTTTTTTTCTCAAGTTTTTCCTGTTCTTCATTATATTTTTCAAAATCTTCATGGCTCATATACACTTCGCCACGAAGTTCTAGTGAATCATAAGGAAGGTCAATAACCTGTAACACATCCCCCACTACCCTTGCATTAGCTGTCACATCCTCACCAATAAGACCATCTCCTCTTGTCTCTGCCAACTGCAAATGCAGCTTCCCATCTGCTTCTTTTACATATCTTAAGCTCATGCTTAAACCATCAATTTTAGTCTCTACTGAAAATGTGCAGTCAGGATGCATGGCATGAACCTTATCAATCCATGCACACACTGCATCTTCTGAAAACACATCTTCAATAGACAGCATAGGTACATTATGTGTGACCTTAACCCCGGCTTCTCTTTTTACAGTGCCACCAATCTTCTGTGAAGGTGAATCAGATGTCACCCATTCCGGATGTTCTTTCTCAATCTCTTTAAGCCTTATCATAAGCTTATCATACTCATAATCGCTTATCTCCGGCTCGTCCTGATTGTAATATCTATCCATATGATAATCTATCGTCTTCTTAAGTTCTGAATATTCCTGTAATAAATCCATAATCCGCTCCTTAATTATCAGCCTGTATGTTGACTGTTTCTATCTGCTTATATATCTGCTCATAAAGTGTATTAAGCTCTTTACCGTCAAGTTCCCTGTACTCACCAGTCTTTAAATCCCCTAATTCCACATTCATAATCCTTATTCTTGTCAGTTTAGTTACACTATATCCACATTCCGCACACATTCTTCTTATCTGTCTGTTAAGCCCCTGTGTAAGAATTATTCTGAATGTCTTGTCTGATATCTTTTCCACAACACATTTTCTTGTAGTTCTGTCGAGTTCCTTAAGATATATTCCTCCTGACATTCTCTTTATAAATTCTTTATTAATTGGTTTATTAACTGAAACGATGTATTCCTTCTCATGACCATTAACGGAACGAAGCAGCCTGTCCATCATGTCGCCATCATTAGTAAGCAGTATAAGGCCATCAGACTCTTTATCTAATCTGCCCACAGGATATATGCGTTCCTTATATCCAATAAAATCTACTATGTTATTCTTTCCCTGTTTATCAGTTGTTGTACATACAATTCCTACAGGTTTATTAAAAGCTATGACTACCTGTGGTGGTGTGGTGTTGTCAACTTTCCTGCCATCAACACATATAATTGTATTGTCTTCTACCATCTCACCCATAACTGCAATTCTACCATCAATTGTGATACGTCCTTCCTGTATCATTCTGTCAGCTTCACGTCTTGAACAGACTCCATGGGCACTGAGATATTTATTAATACGCTCTGACATGTTTCCTCCAATTCTTATCTTCATTGCTGATAAGTTCAAATCAATATACAGATGTATTAATTCTAACAAAAGAAAAAAATTAATTCAATTGTTGCGGGTTTTAATTTAATAATGTATAGTATATAAGCATATAAATTATTATATGTTGTGTACATGTAGCTTAGCTGGATAAAGCGTTCGCCTCCGGAGCGGAAGATCGTGGGTTCGAATCCCATCATGTACATTATTGTATTATTCTGTCCCTACATAGTTATCAATCTTTCTGTTCTATTATATTCATATACATGATCAGAAAGGACTTCATCTGCAGCAACCCCTTCTGTATTAACTTCCTTTACCATATTAACAAGTTCATCTTTCTCAAACATCGAAAGCTTAGGAAGAAGTATAACCTCATGCACTGATGAAGGTAGTATATACAGATCTGCTCCCAGCTTCTGCGCAAAATCATACAATACATTCTCATATAATATGCAGGCTGCACCATTCAGTTTGCTTTCATTCGTAAGCACATACATATCAGACGGAACATAATCTTTTAAATCAACTTCCTCTCCATCCACATTAACACCACATTTTTCAAAAAGTGCGGCCATTGAACTAATCTTACTGTGAAGCAGATCCGGTGTATTCTTCAAAGCAGCTTTATACACATCATCAATAGTTACATTCCAGTTTTTCAGATTGTTATTATATATTAATGCTGTTGCACTTCTTCCATATTCATTATCAAGCAGACAGTAAAACACCACAGCAAGGTCAAGTATTCTCTTATGCGGCACCTGTTCGAGCAGTTTTTCATTACTTCTGTAATTGACGACCTTATAAACAATCTTGTCCTTTATAGTGTCAAAATGCTTAAGAATATTTACATCAAATGTAACATTATTCTTATTCTGTTCATATATAACCTCTATCTGTCGTATTATGTTCTTAATATTCTCACCATTCGTATACAATTCATAAAAGCTGTCCAGATATATAGTTGGCGCGATGTCTTTCCCCTTCTCCATAATAACAAGCCCATCCATCTCACAGCCATTATTCTTAATCACATGATTAATAGTAATATTACCACCTTCTCCAGCTATATACCCTGCATTCATCTTAATATATTCCACAAATTCCTTATACTCCATATACCTTTTCCTTTCAAATGTTTCCTATCCCCCTGCGCACGTAATTTAATAAATGTTTTGTACAAGTAATATAGTATATTAATAGCAAATCTCTGTCAACAATATATATAGTATTCTATATGTTTTGTCATGTTCTGTTGAGTTTATGTCGCATTTGGTATAAAAAATGTCGTATCTGGTATAAAAAAAGCTTTTTTCAGCTCATTTTACCAGATACGACTAACACAATATATAGTATTATTCAATTATTCATGCCAACTGTTTTAAAACGTCAGTTATAAGCTCCCATGTCCTTTGTGTCGAAGCAATATCCAATTTTTCTTTTACAGTATGGATATCAATTATATCAGGGCCAAACGATACACAGTCAAGGTCATCAATCTTTGCAGCCATAATACCGCATTCAACACCTGCATGCATTGTTTCCACCAAAGCCTCTTTATTAAAAAGTCTATTATAAGATTCACACAGCATATCCCTGATTGCAGAATTCTTCTTAAATTCCCATGCTGGATAAACACCTTTAAGTTCATAAGTTCCACCAAGATATTCAGTCATTTTTCCAACCTTATCAGTAAGATATTCTTTTTCACTCTGCGAACTGCTCCTTATTAAGTAGGTTGCTGCAAATGTTTTCTCAGCCAGCTCTGCAACCCCCAGATTAAGTGAAGTCTGCACCAGCCCCTTGATATCATTACTCATCTTAACAACACCATCAGGTATAAAATTAAGCACATTTATAAGCATCTGCGTTGTCGCATCATCACATGCCAAAGTGCTGCCTTCACCTTCACAATTCACCTTGATGGTAAGATGTGGGTCAGTAACCGAATACTCCTCTTTCAAGACATCTGCAGTATTATTAAGAAGCTCTGCAACCTTATCTGCTTCCTGTGTCATTATAACCGCATCAGCAAATGGAGCTATAGAATTATCTTTTTCACCACCAGATATGCTTACAATATTCACACATTCTTTAACAGCAAAAAGAAGACGTCCCATCAGAATATTAGCATTAGCTCTCTGGCATATTATATCTGTTCCAGAATGTCCGCTTGTAAGGCCATTAATTTTAATAGACATCTGCGTTCCTGTGATGTCCGATTTTTTCAATGGATAAGAAGCCTTTAAAGTTGCTCCTCCTGCACATCCTGAAAGGAATATTCCTTCCTCCTCCGAATCTATATTAAGCATAATTTTACCTTCAAGACAGTCAGTATTAATTGCCTCAGCGCCAAGCATTCCAATTTCCTCGTCTACCGTAAACACAGCCTCAATCGGCGGATGACACACATCCTTGCTGTCTAATATAGCAAGCGCATAAGCAACTGCTATTCCATCATCAGCACCTAAGGTTGTCCTGTCAGCCTTGACATATCCATCATCTATATAAAGGTCAAGACCATCTTTTTCCATATCTTTAACCTTATCATTCGTTTTTACAGCTACCATATCAATATGTCCCTGCAAAATAACAGGTGCAGCCTTGCTCTCGCTGTTACTTGCCGGCTTTTTAATTATCACATTATAACTTTCATCCTGCTTAAACCACAGATTTCTCTCACGTGCAAATTCACACAGATAATCACTTATCTGCTTCACATTGCCTGAGCCATGTGGAATTGCACATATCTGTTCAAAATATTTAAAGACAGCGTGTGGCTGTAAATCTGCTAAAATGTTGTTACTCATATTTTACCTCCTTTACCTACTATTTCATCATATTTAGCAATCTAGTAGGTCTTTTCCTCATTGTTAGTTTGTTTGTAATTCTTCTTTTCAACTAAAACGCCTACTAGATAAACACTATTCACACTTTTAGTAGGTCTTTTTCTTATATGTCTATAATATCAGACAGTTCTAATCAGCAAAAAGACCTACTATTTTGGCTTAAATCATCAATTTAGTAGGCAATTTTCTTTATCCGCATTAATTATCCTCAGAATTTTCTCTCAATAAACCTACTATTTCATCACCTTTAGAAGCTTTAATAGGTTTTTTCCCCATTCATACATTAATTTCATATGCCATTTTACACTATCGTGTGTGGTGGAATGGGCGACAGAATATCACCACCGCCCATTATAGGGAAAATGTGAGGTAAAAACAAGATGCACTTCGCTTCACTGTGTATACGCCTTCTCACCCCTCAACAATCTGTCAAGCATATCTGCCACCGGTATCATCGCATTTTTAACCTCTGTACTTGTATTAGTCTGTGCTCCTGCTTCTATAAGCATCGACCTGCCTTTCATATGCAGGCAGTAACGATATGCATTAATATAAATATTCCGTAACAGCCCCGGATAATACGCTTCTCCTAAAAGATACATCTGAAGACTCATTGCCAGATTATCATCTCTGTTTGCATTGTAAAGATAGCCTATATCTCCTTTTGCCTTGCTGTAGCTTATTCCATTAAAAAACATTACCTTTGACATTGTTACTCCATTTTCTTCGGTTACAAGTCTTGTAGTATCCGGAACACCATCCCTGTGAAGGTCTATTACAACCTCAATTGACGGATTTTCTTTCAGTATTTTTGTCACATTTTCTTCTGCATATGTATAAGCCTTGCTTCTGTCAAGCTTCCCATCAATATAATCATACACACTCGTATCATGATAAACATTGTAACCATATGTATTAGTGAGTATATCTGTTAGATAATCTCCAACACCAACTATTGTTGTAGACGTATCTCCTTCAACCGTATCCATAAATCCCTCCTGTGAATGTGTATGAAATATAAGAATCTGCGGAGAATCCGCATTTTTCTCTAATGACAGGTCTTTTGCCAGAAATTCCTCCGGACGCATTATCTGTGTTGTCAGGCTTGTGATGGATGTGACTGTATAGAACTTCATAAGAAAATCATAATTATTTAAATCTGCAATATTATAAACATTTCCAGCTGCATTTTCCTGTATAGGCAAAGGACAAACTTCAGCGCCTGCCTCCACGACCCCCTCATCCGTCTGTGTAGCAGGTTTTTTATCCTCCTTTGCCATGCTAAACATATATTCCGAATCGACCCACACCGAACCTGCATTTTCATCATAATTATCTTCAAAATATGTCTCTACAGGAAACAATGTCTTAACTGCATTTTCATAAATTCTGTTCTGAATATAATATATTAGATTAAAACTATAATTCATCATTATTACCATAAGCATTAAGCCCATGAATATAAACATATACACAGGCCTGTACTTTCTATCACTCATATATCCTCCTTACTTTGCATTACCATTATATTGTATTCACATCAGCCATGAATATGAACACCAACACGGTTAATTGCTTTGGATATTATGATACTTATGTTTCTAATGTCTGAATCAATGTCCTTCGGGGTTACATACATTTTTCCTGCCCCCTGAATAATCCCTTCGGCATCTATAACAGTAGGCACGCCAATTGCAAGCACCGGAACACCTATATTGTCTTTTGTTATTCCTATTCTGTGATTTCCAACACCTGAGCCAGGATTAATTCCCTGGTCAGAAAGTTGTATAGTACTATTTAATCTGTTCACACTTCTTGCAGCAAGAGCATCTATTGCTATGCATACATCCGGCTTTATCTGACTTACAACGCCTTTAATAATTCCTGCAGTTTCAATACCTGTCTGTGCCATAACCCCCGGACTAAGTGTGCATACTCCCGTCTCATCGCCCTCACTTATCTTAATACAAATATTATCTACAACCTCAGGTCCTAATGAATCCGATGTTATATTTCTGTTGCCAAGTCCAATAACAAGAATCTTTTCTGGTTTGACATTTTTATTCATACGCTTTAAAAGCTTAAATATATATCCTGCCAATGTCGATATAACCTCTTTTGCATATTCTTCGTCCCCACTTGCAATATCATCTGCCTCTATAGTAAGATAAGTTCCTTTGGGTCTTCCTATCGCGGCTTCGCCCAAATGATTTGTCACCTGCAATTCTGTGACCTTCACTCCCATCCTTGATTTATTGCTTTCTCTTAATCTTATCCCCCTCAGTTTTCCTGTTCCATTCATTGCTTCTTCATTTGCCTCTACTGCAAGGTCAGTTCTTACAACTATATTATCCATTTTTCACATCACCTCCCCAACATATTGTGCAGAAAAATGAAATTTTTATACCAAAATCTTTATTTGGTTCTTGACATATAGATGTTTGTACTATAAAATGTGTGAGTATGTTTACATTAGATCGTCCGTGTCCGGCTTTAATGCGAAACAGATATTATTATTGAATTATGATTTGGAGGTGTACGGATTGGCTAACATTAAATCTGCTAAGAAGAGAGTAATTACAAGTCAGGTAAGAGCTGAGAGAAATAAGGCGATTAAGTCTAGAGTTAAGACTTATATCAAGAAGGTAGAGGCTGCTGTTGCTGCTGGTGACAAGGCTGCTGCTAACGAAGCTCTCCCTGTTGCTATAGCTGAGATCGAGAAGGCTGCTTCTAAGGGAATCTTCCACAAGAACGCTGCTGCAAGAAAAGTATCTCACATTACTAAAGCTGTTAACGCAATGGCTTAATAAGAATTTTAATAATTTAAAGAACCCGGTGCTGACACCCACTCGCACCGGGTTCTTTTTTATTTACTGTATTTAATTATAATAAGTTCTACTCCCAGCCTGTCATTAAGCCGTCCCTGCTTAACTGCTTCTTCAGTTTTAGCACATTCATTCAATGCATCCAGTAGTGTATTCATCTCAAAATATTTTGCCTGTGCCTGATATTTACCGACAACAAATGGCGCTGCTCCTATCTTTGATGCAATCTCTTTACCTGAAATCCCCCTTGACATAAGATCTTTCACCTGTAATATTCCGTTAAACTGCCTTACTATAAGATAAAGTATTCTCATAGGAGGTTCTTTTAATTCCAACAAATCATAATATAAATCAAGTGCCTGCTGTTGTTTCTTATTTGCAATTGCACTTATCATATCAAATATATGACTTGTTGTCTGTGTTGCGCATACCTTCTCTACATCTTCTACTGTCACAACATCCCTTCCCTGACAATAACTCACAAGCTTCTCTGTCTCCTGCCTTATATAATCCATGCCTGCACCTGTCTTATCAAGTATCAAATCACATGCTTCCCTGCTTATTTTAAGATTATCCTTAGCAAGAAGCCCTGCTATCCATTTTTCAAGAGTAGCAGTTGTCTGTGGCTTCATCTCGCATATATATCCCACAGAATCAACTGCCTTATATACCTTATTACGCTTGTCCACATCTTTTTCTACCATAACAACAACAAGATAATCAGGAATATGTTTAATATAATCCGCAAGCTCATCATTAGAACTTTTCAAAAAACCGGTATTTTCCATAATAACAAGTCTCTTCTGGGCAAAGAAAGGCAGTGTTTCACACACATCAATTATATCCTTAACGCTGGCATTATCCGAATCATAATATGAATAATTCATTGTATCATCACCAGCTATAGCATTCTTTAATCTGTCTCTATACTGCTTCTTAAGATACTCTTCCTCTCCATACAGAAGATATACACTCTTAAATTCACCCTTCTTAATATCATCACTTATGACCTTCAAACCTGCTGCCTCCGTTTCTAATCTTAAACAATAGTATCAGATATGTACAAGTGGTTCAAGTTAAAAAATATTTTCTCACAACCTGTTACGTATTTTCACAGTTCTATCCTTTCAAAGCTTTAAACACCTCAATTTTATACGAACCATCCCTGACACGCACCGCAATCTCTCCACTTTCGTCTGTCCTATACACCTTTGCTCCAATCCCCGACAATCTCTGTAAAGTTTCCATATGAGGATGTCCATATGAATTACCTGCCCCACAAGATATCAATGCATTTTCAGGCTTTACATAACTTAAAAATTCTTCTGAACTCGCCCCCTTACTTCCATGATGTCCGACTTTCAATATATTAACTGACATAAACCGTGCTGATTCACCAGCATCTCCTGCCATCCTATTGGCATCCTCAACAATGCACTTTTCTGCCTTCTTTTCCGCATCACCTGTCATAAGCATAGAAAAATATCCATATTCCACAAGATATACAGCAGAATAGTCGTTAGCTGACTCGTAATCATAACCCTCGCATGGGTGCATACACTTAACCGAGAATTCTCCCGATTTAATACTGTCACCTGCATCAGCATAAACAACATTAATACCAGTAGCTTTCAATGTTCTCTCTAACTTCGACATATCATCACCAGCCTGCTTCTTTACTGCCGTAGTTTGCCTTATTCCCGGCAGTACAACAGTACCTATCTCAAATGTGTTATCACACAGTTCAATCAATTCATATATTCCATTAACATGGTCTTTATCCGGATGACTTATAAACACATAATCGAGACTTCTTACCCCACAATATTTTAGATAAGTATATATGGTATATCTCCCGACATTCTTCTTGCTTGTGCTTCCTCCGTCAAACAATACATTCATGCCCTCCTTAGTATGCATAACAATTGAATCCCCCTGCCCAACGTCAAGCATGGCAATCTTCATATCTGAATCAATATTGTAATGAAGCCCTGTCAGCACACATACTAATAAAGCAAAACATACAGCATCAATCTTCTTGTTCATTAATATAACATGTACACATATCCATATAATTAAAACTGTAAAATATAAAAACACCCTTGCAGTATCAGGGGTTCCCGTAACAATGACTGCATATTTAAAATGTGATGACAAACTGCACAGCTTATAATAAAAATCAAGAATATATCCACCTGCTCCCGCAAAAAAATATGCTGCTTCAAGAGATAGCATGCCAGCAATTCCCGTAAATATACCGCTTATCATTATCAACGACATAAGTGGAATTACTATAACATTAAGAAACAGGCTTATTACAGGAATCTGCCCAGATATAATAAGAATTACCGGAAGTGTCACAATTGTAACACACATGCCTGTAATAACCGAATCTGCGATTCTGAATAAAATTAATTGAAAAAATCCTGCATTCTTTTTATCAGGACGTCTTATATATATAAGAATAGTTTTATCATCAGACAGTATGGGTTTAATATATATAATTCCTGCCACGGCAAGAAATGACAACCAAAAAGCTGAATTTATAAGATTATATGGATTAATCCACAGAAGAATAACACTTGCTATCCCTAATGTATTAGCCATATCACTGGTTCTTCCAAGCACGTCTGCCAGCATATATACAAGAATCATTATTACAGCTCGGCTGGCAGATGCACTATAACCTGTCATGCACAAATATGAAATAATAAGAAATGTACTAAAACATGCAGATGCGATTCTGCCAATTTTCTTCTTTAACCAGTCATATATAAACATTCCAACAAGCGAAACATGAAGTGCACTTATTGCCAAAATGTGGGAAATTCCATTCTTCTGATACATTCTCTTTACATCATCATCAAGCCCTGACCTGTCACCTAACACAATCGACTGCATAATTCCTGCATTCTGCTCAGAATATACATTTTGGTAAATATTTTTTATGGAATCTGCAAATCTGTAAATGCTGGAAATATAACTACTTCCAGACTGTATATTCACAATATCTGACAAATCTGCACAATAATTAAATCCAAGTGATGTATAATATTTTCTGGCATTAAACTGCCCTTCATTAGATGGTATATTAAAATCCTTTAATGTTACTTTAATCTTAACTTCATCCCCTGGATTGGCAAATCTTTTTTCTGAGTATACTACCAAACCGCTTTTAAACTGCCTGCCCCATGAATCCGGCATAACAAAGGCATTTCTTATATACACCGCATAACCGTTTTCTGACTGTTTAATATCTGCTATGTATCCATTTACATAAGCAATATGTGTTTTATCTGACAATTGCCCCTGATAGCATAGCTTTTCCATACTTACTTCAGTTCTTAGGCACATAATTGGAAACATCATGATAAAAATCACATAAAAACCAGGAATTCCTGTTTTCTTAAGATATATAAGGAATCCGGTAAACACCATTATTCCCACTATAATAACGATATATAACTTAGCATATAATGACAAATATACTGCAGCAATGCTCATAACTGCTGCCACAAAAAATGGTCTCTTCAATAATATCCTTTCCAGAAACGACCATTAATTATCAGATAAATCTTTTTTTACAAGTTCATTATTCATATAAAATACTGTATCAAGGCTAATTGCATCTCTATACATCAGATTAGAATTTCCCTTGACAAGTATCTTAACGCCATCAATTCCCTCCAGTCCTGAAAGGGAATTAACAATTGAATATATAGTCACATTGCTCTTTGCATTAACCATATCAGTTGCAAATTCCTGACTGAGATTAACATAACATATCCTGTCGACAACAGATATACTAAGCAGCTTGGTATTCGACGGAATACTCTGGTAACACCCCGACTCTGTTGTTCCTTTAATAAGCTGTTCCATTACAACCTTCTCAACAGATACATTCTTATTATAACAGATTCTCTTGCTGTTCTTTACAAGGGCATCTCCTGACTTGTTAGCAAAATACAGATTAATCGTCTTCCACTTCACATCAGCCATAGCACCTTCCTGTGTATCTACAAAATCCTCATCACTCATATTTCCTATGATTGTTCCATCTTCATACACAGCATCCTTACCATCAACATAAAATCTAACATATAGAATATCACTTATCTGTGATAATTCTTTAACAACTGCTGCCCTGTAAAGTACTTCGGTACTTGGTTTCATTCCATAATAAGAGCTGTCATAATAGACACCTGCGTATATTCCATTAATTTCAACCGTTGGCTGCGATACAGACACCGGCTTAATTATGCTTGTATGTCTGCCTTTTGCAACATTCATTTTTTCAAGGAGTTCATTTGCAACTGAAACAGCGTCCTGACTTTCGATGTATACTCTGCCTTCAGTTAGTGATGTTCCGTCTTCATTAAGAAAATATACAGAATATGCTGTTCCCTTCTTCTGCGAAGAACATGAAACAGTTATAAATGTTACTGCAATAACAATAATAACGGATGTCAATTTCATAATAGCTTTCCTTACATGTCCCATCATAACTGCTCCTTTCCTATCCTGATATTCTTAACAGCTTATAAATATGTCCACTGGCATACTTTCATCTGCATTACTGCTGGTTTTCAACATAATTAAGAGGTATTCTCATTGTAAATGTTGTTCCTATATTTTCCTCACTATGAACCTTAATAGTTCCATGATGCATAAGAATTATGTTTCTTACAATAGCCAGTCCAAGTCCTGTTCCGCCCGTTTCACGCGACCTTGCCTTATCTACCCGGTAAAATCTTTCAAATATTTTATTAATACTTTCCTCTGGTATTCCTATGCCTGAATCTTCAACTCTTATATAAAAATATTGATAATCTGCATTCAGTGAAACATGTACCCATCCATCTTCGACATTGTATTTGATAGAATTCTCCACAAGGTTGGATATAACCTGTGTCATCTTAACTTCGTCAATCTGTGCAACAACCGGTCTGAAACTTTCAAAAAGCAGTTCAATATTCTTTTTCTGTGCTAATGGCTTAAGTCTCTTGAGTGTCATCTCTAATAAATCATTCATATTAACAGATATAATATTAAGTGTTGCAACAGATTTATCCATTCTAACAAGAGTAAGTAAATCTTCTATAATCTTACTTTCTCTGTCTATCTCACTTACAATATCCTGCATGAATTCCTGATACACTTCTATTGGCACATTTTCCTGTGTATTAAGAGACTCCGCCAATACTTTAATCGAGGTTATAGGTGTCTTTAATTCATGTGACACATTCGAAACAAATTCTGCTCTGGACTGATCTGTTTCATTAGCCCTGTCCATTATGTTATTAAAATCATCTGCAATCTCACGTATTTCGGTATAGCTCCTGACAGGGATTCTTGCATCAGTATGCCCTGCACTTACATTTGAAACAATATCAAGTACCCTTTTTACAGGCCGGTTAAGAAAATATATGCCTACGATAAGTAACGCCAGACATATTGTTATAATAACCAGTTTAATATTATTATTCTGACTGTTCACATCATGAAACATTGCATCTATCTCTGTGTAATCAAGATCAGCTACAAGAACGGCTATAAATGTACCTGAATCATTGTATACCGGAACAGCTGCCTGTATATTACCCGTTTTCTTATCATAGCCGGAACTGTTCTTATGATTACTGAATATATCGAATACCCTGGGATTAAGAATTGTCTTATTAGTATCAATAGAATATGTGTCAACACTGACAACATAATTAAGATTAACAATTCTTATTCTTATCTGATTAAGTGCCGAATAACTGCTGAGTCTGCTGTTCATATCATTATTCTCAGCTGCTTCCAGACTTTCATAATTAGAATATTCTGCTGCAATAAGAACCGCTTCATTCTGTATAACCGCAGTCTGTCTTGTAATTACAGACTGCCTGTAAATATACTCAAAACCTTCAAATGTACAGATTACCGCTGTTGCAACTATTACCGCCATAACTGCGAACTGTCTTGTTGAATATTTATTTATGAACCTGAAAAATGACTCAAACTCTCTGTCAAAAAAGATTTTCCTATGGTCATTTCTTTTTTTAATCTTATTAAACATTAAAATAGTAACCTACTCCCCACTTAGTGTGAACATACTTTGGTTCACTCGGATTATCTTCAATCTTCTCACGAAGTCTTCTCATATGGACATCAACCGTTCTGCCGTCACCTGAATAATCCTGTCCCCACACAGCTTTAAGAAGATTATCCCTGCTGTATACCTTTCCTGGATTAACTGCTAACAATTCTAGAAGATCAAATTCCTTAGCAGTAAGATTAATCGGTCTTCCTGCAATATACAGATTACGGCTGTCACAATCTATCTTCATATCACCCGCATTAATAATATTGCTCTTTACTGCTTTCTTCTCTGTCACAGCATTTCTTCTTAAAATAGCTTTCATCCTCGCCTTAACTTCAAGAATATTAAATGGTTTTGTAATATAATCATCTGCACCATACTCAAGGCCAAGAATCTTATCCATGTCATCGCCTTTAGCTGTCAGCATAATTATAGGCACATCTGAAAACTCTCTTATCTGCTGGCATACTGATAATCCATCAAGCTTGGGAAGCATAATATCAAGAAGGATTATGTCATATTCATTGTTTTTAGCATACTCGAGAGCTTCTTCACCATCATATGCACAGTCTACAACACTATAATCCTGCATAAGACTGAACTTAAGTCCCTTAACAATCATTTTCTCATCATCAACAACTAAAACTCTGCCTGCCATAATCTACTCCTTTTACTCTCTTTGCATATGCATCTTATCATACGCAAATATAATTCTTTATCTTATTAAATGCTGCTTCCTTAATTCCAGACACTTTCATTATATCTTCTATTGTCTGGAATCTGCCATTATCTGTCCTGTATCTTACTATATCTGCCGCCCTTGAACTTCCAATTCCCGGCAGTGTCATAAGCTCACTTTCTGTAGCTTTATTAATATTAACAATCCCCTCTGTCTGTTCTTCTATAACAGAAATATCCTCTCCATATGCCGGAATATATATCCGTTCCCCATCAGCAACAAGTGCTGCAAGATTAACTGCAGACATATCAGCCGAATCATCAGCACCACCAGCCATTGCCACTGCTTCATACAGCCTTGTTCCCTTCAGGCACTTTACAACACCTGGACAATTAACATGTCCACATATATACACATATATGTCTTCAAATGATGATTCACTTTCCATATGCCAGCTGTCTTCTATACTACTTGATACGACATTATCTGCAAATGTATTCTCTGACACTGAAGCGTTCTTTCTTCCTGCCAGATATATCAATCCGGTTATAATCAGAAAAACTGCACATATTCCGTATTGTACAGCCCTTTTGTGTTTTTTATATAATTGTCTGTATTCCATGTACACTCTCCTTAAGCATTACCCTTTGGAGATTCCTTTTGCGTACTTTTCTATTTTACAAAATTGTACTATCGAATACAAGCCTAATTTGCCTATAATTGTTTACACTTTTTTCGTTCTTTGGTAAAATGTTACTATTACCGGCTAAGGGAGGGAAGCCATGAATTCATCAAAGAAATCAATTCTTAATTCTAACTTTACATATCTTGCTGCCTTTGTACTTCCAGTTATAATGATGATGGCACTGTACTATACAAGAGGCATATTTCCATGGGGAAACGAATGTTATCTGAGGTCTGACATGTATCATCAGTATGCGCCATTCTTTTCAGAACTGTGGCACAAGATAAGAAATGGTGAAAGTCTTACTTACTCATGGAATATAGGAATGGGAACTAACTTCACATCTCTGTTCGCATATTACCTTGCAAGTCCATCTAACTGGTTCGTTGCACTTTTTCCACAGAAATACACTATAGAGATAATGAATGCATTTATAATACTTAAGATAGCTGGCAGCAGTCTTTCTTTAACGTATTATCTTACTAAGCACAATAATAACAAGCATGTAATTGCTGCCATATTCGGTATGTTCTATGGTATGTCCGGCTTCATTGCGGCATACAGCTGGAATATTATGTGGCTTGACTGTGTTATTCTGATTCCACTTATCATGCTTGGACTTGAACGACTTGTTAATGAGAACCGCTGCATATTCTATTGCATAACTCTCGGATTATGTATATTTACTAATTATTATATTGCAATCATGGTATGCCTTTCAGTAGTGATTTACTATGTTGTTCTTATGATAGCTTATAACGGTATTAAAAGCCCTATGCAGTATGTGAAGAAATTTATTAATTTCTGTGTATATTCACTGCTTGCCGGTGGACTGGGAGCGTGTCTTCTTCTGCCTGAATTCTATACATTTTCACTTTCAGCCTCAAGCGACACAACATTCCCTGATAAGCTTATTTCTTATTTCAGCATCTTATCGATGCTTACAAGACAGCTTATCAACATTCCGGTTCATTTAGGACTGGACCATCTGCCTAATATATACTGCGGCGTTGCTGTTTTTGTACTGCTACCGCTTTATATTATGTGCAGCAAAGTCAATGCACGCGAGAAGATTGGCAAATGTGTCATCCTGCTTATCTTCCTGACAGCATTTAACTTAAATATACCTAACTATATATGGCATGGTATGCATTTTCCTAACAGCCTGCCTTGCAGACAGTCATTCATATATATATTCTTCCTGCTTGCAATGTGCTATGAAGCTGTTATTAATCTTAAGAATTCTACTAACAAGCAGCTTGGTGCATCATTATGGATTGCAATTGGTCTTCTGCTTATTATGGAAGAACTTTTTATTAACTCTGAGACTGAATATTCATTTAAGAGTGTATACATAAGTGGAATATTTATTCTTATATATGGTCTGTTAATGTTTATTCATAACAATGCCAAACTCAAGATTCCTGTCGTTCTTATGCTTGCATTCTCAGTATCAATCATTGAATGTACAATGAATATGGATGCAACCGGTATTGGAACAACAAGCCGTACATCATATCTTCTTGATTATGATGCTGTAAAGACTGTTACAAAAACCGTATCTGATAATGACACATCATTCTATAGAATGGATAAGCTTTTTGGAGCACGTTCTAAAAATGACGGTGCATGGCATAATTACAGAACTGTTTCAACATTTTCATCAACATGCAATGCAGGAATGTCAAAGCTTTACAACCTTATAGGAATGGAAAATTCAACTAATGCATATGGCTGCAATGGTCTTACCGCTGTTACTGATTCTCTTTTCTCTGTAAAATACACTATTTCTAACCGACTTTTAGTTGAAAGTGATATAAGAAATTATTATACAGGCAGCGATGGTGAATTTGTGTATAAGAATAATTACACACTTCCTATTGGTTATGCGATTAACAGTTCAACAGCATATGACCTTGTTATGGCTAAGGATAACAATGGTATTGAGAACCAGAATATTCTTATTCAATCTCTTACCGGAATAAGTGATGTATTTGAATATACTACTTCATTCCCTACTGAAGCCGATTGTATTATCACACCTTCAAAGAGTGGTCATATGTACCTGTCAGTTGCGAATAAATCTGTTGATTCCGTAACTGTTACTATTAATAACACAACCACTTACACCTACAATAATATAAAGAGCAATAACCGGATTCTTGATATTGGTTATGTCCATGACACAGATACTGTCGAAGTAACTTCTGATACCGGCGGAATGAATCTTTCTGTATACACACTTGATGAAGACAAATTCATCAGGGCTTACAATAAACTCAATTCAGAAAGTTATCAGGTTGAGAAATTCTCTGATACTAAGTTTACAGGAACTCTTACTGCTTCCTCAGACAAAGCAATATTATTCTCTATTCCATACGACGGTGGCTGGTCTGTGTATATTGATGGCAAGAAGGCTGACACTTATGCCTGGGAAAATGCATTGTTATGTGTAGATGTAAGTGCCGGAACTCACACTGTTGTATTAAAATATCGTCCTGTTAATTTAATATTGGGTTGCGTTATTACTACACTTTGCATTATTATATTGATTGGCATTTATCTTGCCAGCCGCTTTATTAAAGCAGAAAAAGTAAATATGGCACATTTCCCGTTAGTTATCAGAAAATATCTTGATGATCCGTCTCTTACTAACAAAGACATTAAGAAACTGTCTGATGATAATATAGAAAGTTCTATTCTTGATGATATGGATGATTTCGAGAATCTTGAATCACCTGATATTGATGATGAACTTACTGACAGTCTTCTCTCTTCCATTGAAGATGAAGAAGATAATTTTAATGAAGAAAATACAGATATTTAATTCAAGGAGGATTTATAAATGAAATTATGGGGTGGACGATTCACCAAAGAAACTAATGAGCTTGTTAACAACTTCAACGCATCAATTTCATTTGACCAGAAGTTCTATAAGCAGGATATTGAAGGAAGTATTGCACATGCTACTATGCTCGGCAAGCAGGGAATTATTCCTGAAAGCGAAAGTGAGCAGATTGTAGAAGGTCTTAAGGGAATTCTTGCTGATATTGAATCAGGAAAGCTTGAAATCACTGATGAATACGAGGATATCCATACATTTATGGAGGCTACTCTTATTGAGAGAATCGGTGATGCCGGAAAGAGACTTCACACAGGACGAAGCAGAAATGACCAGGTTGCTCTTGATATGAGACTTTTCACAAGACAGGAAGTTCTTAATACTGATGCTGAGCTTAAAGAGCTTATGGCTGTTATCTTAAGAATCATGAAAGAAAACATTCATACATTCATGCCTGGATTTACTCATCTTCAGAAGGCACAGCCTGTTACTGTTGCTCATCATTTCGGTGCATATTTCGAAATGTTCAAGCGCGACAGAAGCAGACTTCACGATATATATGAAAGAATGAATTACTGCCCTCTTGGTGCAGGTGCACTTGCAGGAACAACCTATCCATTAGACAGAGAACTTACTGCTTCTCTTCTTGGTTTCTATGGTCCAACACTCAACAGCATGGATTCTGTTTCTGACAGAGATTACCTTATTGAATTCTTATCTGCATTATCAACCATCATGATGCATTTAAGCCGTTTCTCTGAGGAAATATGCATCTGGAATTCTAACGAATACAGATTTATCGAACTTGATGACGCTTTCAGTACAGGAAGCTCTATTATGCCTCAGAAGAAGAACCCTGATATCGCAGAGCTTGTAAGAGGTAAGACAGGCAGAGTATATGGTGCTCTTATGAGCCTCCTTACAACAATGAAGGGTATTCCTCTTGCTTACAATAAAGATATGCAGGAAGATAAGGAATTATCATTTGACGCATTTGACACAGCCAAAGGCTGCATCAGCCTTTTCAAGGGCATGATTGATACTATGAAGTTCAACAACAAGAGAATGGAAGCTTCAGCAAAGAACGGCTTCACTAATGCTACTGATGCTGCTGACTACCTTGTTAAAAAGGGAGTTCCTTTCAGAGAAGCCCACGGTATTGTTGGCCAGCTTGTTCTTATGTGCATTGAGAAAAATATTGCACTTGATGACCTTTCACTTGAAGAATACAAGGCTGTAAGCCCTGTATTTGATGAAGATATCTACGAGGCTATCAGCCTCCAGACTTGTGTAGATAAGAGACTTACTCTTGGTGCTCCTGGTCCGGAGGTTATGAATAAGGTTATTGCTATTTATGATAAATATATGGAAGAGAATTAAATAGTATTTCGGGGTTGTACAGTCTGTGAGTCAAGCATTAGTGCCAACTTTAGATGAGCTGACCTAGTGGCTGTAAATGCCGCCATATACAAAAGTTCGGTGCTGGAAATCTCGTTCAAGCGAAGCGCGTTTGATTTCCTGCACCGTTATAAACTCTGTATATGGCGGCATTTACAGCCACTAGGACCGCTTACCTTAGTTGTGATGGTGTGAAGCACTTCTTCGACTCTCCAAACGTTAAACAACTATACTCTTATCTTAGTTCCCTTAGTATCCCTGTGTGCCGTCTTCATCTTGGCAAAGCTGATACTCTTGCCCTTATATTCCATTGTGAACTCATCACCTTCTGTAAGCAGGAATACATCTTCTATATAATCATCTTTTGAAAGCTTGATTCCTCTTACGCCAACAGCACTCTTCTTCTTCATTGGAATGTCTGTTAATGGGAACTTTAAGAACACTCCGTTTTCTGTCTGTACAATTACATTCTGGTTGCTCTCGACAACCTCTTCTTCCTTGATTTCTCCATCAAGTGAGAACTTTGAATAAATCTCTACTCTTGCGTCTGTTGAATACATTCCGATTAGCTTGTCGTCATCTGCTAATTTTGTACATGCAACTGTACGCTTTGCAACCTGGAATTCTTCGCTGTCTACAAGCTTCATCATTCCCTGTCTTGTGACAAAAAGCATTTTCTGATTCTTAAGTCGTTCAAATGGAGTAATGTACACAATTATCTCCTTAGAGCTGTCATAGTTACACAGATTATCAATCGGTGTGCCTTTATCTCTGAACTTAGTGAATGGCAGATCCTTTATCTTTAACTGGTGCAGATCTCCCGTATCAGTAAATATGCAGATTTTATCTGTGTTCATTACCGGAATGACATATTTGTTCTCATTAAATACAGCATCTTTATTTCTCTCAAATGCAGCCATATCAATGGTTCTTGCATATCCGAATCTATCCATAATAAACATAACTTCCATCTCTGGAATCTTCTTTTCCTCAAATACAGCAGCTTCTCCGTCTTCAATTACAGTTCTTCTTGCAACACCATATTCCTTCTTAATATTAAGAAGGTCAGACTTGATAACCTTAGCCATCTCTTTTCTGCTGCCAAGTATCTTTTCATACTTTTCAATCTTCTTGACACATTCATCATATTCTTTCTGAAGATTAAGAATTTCAAGGCCAATCAGCTTATACAGACGCATTTCTAATATTGCGCCAGCCTGTCTCTCTGTAAAATCAAGACCTGAAGCCTGCTTTTTTGACTGCTCTGACTTAAACTTGATTCCCTCAACATTACCATTAACAAGGCAGTCCTTAGCCATCTTAAGATTAGCACTGCCTCGTAATATCTCGATAATAAGGTCAATAATATCACATGCTCTTATAAGACCTTCCTTAATCTCCCTGTTAGCCTTCTCCTTTTCAAGAAGTGTTGTGTACTTTCTTGTAGCAAGCTCATACTGGAAATTAATGTGGTGTTTTATTATATCCTTAATACCTAAGGTCTCAGGTCTTCCATCAACGATAGCCAGCATATTTACGCCAAATGTATCTTCCAACTTGGTCTTCTTGTAAAGAAGATTTTCAAGATTCTTGACATCAGCGTTCTTCTTAAGTTCAAGGACAATTCTTATTCCTTCCTTAGAAGATTCATTGGAAATGTCGACAATATCGGTAGTTTTCTTAGTTTCTATAAGGCTTACTACATCAGATATAAATTTACCTATGTTAGCACCAATCATTGTATATGGAATCTCTGTAATAACAAGCTTGTCCTTCTCAGAACGGTTCTTGGCAGGCTCGAATACGACCTTGCCTCTTAACTTAATCTTACCTGTTCCAGTCTCATATATTGCACCAAGCTCGCTTTTATTAATTACAATTCCGCCTGTAGGAAAATCCGGTCCAGGGCAGAGCTGCATAAGCTCGTCTGTTGTGATATCCTCATTATCCATATATGCACATACTGCATCAACAACCTCTGAAAGATTGTGTGGAGGGATATTAGTTGTCATACCAACCGCAATACCATCTGCACCATTTACAAGCAGATTAGGTACTCTTACAGGAAGAACCTCAGGCTCTTTTTCTGTCTCATCAAAGTTAGGCACGAAATCCACAACATTTTTATCAAGGTCAGAAAGATATACGTCCTGTGTGAACTTTTTTAACTTAGCTTCTGTATATCGCATAGCGGCAGCTCCGTCACCTTCGATAGAACCGAAGTTTCCGTGTCCGTCAACAAGAGCCATACCCTTCTTAAAATCCTGTGAAAGTACAACGAGTGTCTCATATATTGAACTGTCACCATGTGGATGGTATTTACCCATTGTATCACCAACGATACGTGCAGACTTTCTGTGAGGCTTGTCGTAATTAAGCCCCAACTGGTCCATGGCATACAGCACTCTTCTCTGTACCGGCTTTAAACCGTCCCTTACATCAGGAAGTGCTCTTGCTGTAATAACGCTCATGGAATAATCTATATAGGACTTCTGCATAACCTCAGAATACTCAGTCCTTATAATCTTCTCAGCCATTTTCTACTCCTTTAGCTTTTACGCATCAATCTCAGCTTCATTAGCATGCGTATATATAAATTCTCTTCTAGGTGGTACATCTGTACCCATAAGCATTGCTGTAACCTCAGTTGCAAGCCTTGCGTCCTCAATCTCAACCTGCTTTAAAATTCTTGTTTCAGGATTAAGCGTTGTCTCCCATAGCTGGTCAGGATCCATCTCTCCAAGACCTTTGTATCTCTGAAGTGTAAATGTTCCTGACGTATGCTTCTTTCTGTAATCCTCAAGTGCCTTGTCATCATATAGATATTCACCCTCGCCCTTCTTAGGAACAACCTTATAAAGAGGTGGTGTAGCAATATATACATGTCCCTGATTAATAAGCTCAGGCATGAATCTGTAGAAAAATGTAAGAAGCAGTGTATCAATATGTGCTCCATCCACATCGGCATCAGTCATGATAATAATCTTATTATATCTTAATCTGCTAATATCAAAGTCATTACCGTAGCCCTCTAAGAATCCACAGTTGAATGAATTAATCATTGTCTTAATCTCGGCATTGGCAAGTACCTTATCAATACTTGCCTTCTCAACATTAAGAATCTTACCTCTGATTGGAAGAATTGCCTGAGTTCTTCTGTTTCTTGCAGTCTTTGCTGAACCTCCAGCTGAATCTCCCTCAACAATGAACACCTCACATTCCTCCGGATTCTTGCTCTCACAGTTGGCAAGCTTTCCGTTGCTGTCTATAGAGAACTTCTGCTTTGTAAGCATATTTGTCTTAGCCTTTTCTTCTGCTTTTCGTATCTTCGCAGATTTTTCAGCACATGCAATTACAGCATTAAGGTCGTCCAAATGTCTGTCGAAATAAAGCTGTACCTCGTCTCCTGTTACATTTGCAACAACTGTACCAGCATCCGGATTATCAAGCTTGGTCTTGGTCTGTCCCTCAAATCTTGGTGCAGGGTGCTTAACTGCAACAACTGCAGTCATACCATTTCTTACATCAAGACCTGTAAAATTCGCATCCTTATCCTTTAAGATGCCAAGTTCTCTCGCATACTGGTTGATAATCATTGTAAATTTGGTCTTAAAGCCTGTAATATGCGTTCCACCCTCCTGAGTGTATATGTTATTACAGAAGCCAAGAATATTTTCCTCAAATTCATTAACAAACTGAAATGCTACTTCAACCTCAATATCTTCCTGCTTCTTCTTAAAGTAGACGATATCGCATACTGTCTCTTTGCCATTGTTAAGGTCTTTGATATATGCCTTAAGTCCGTCAGGCTCGTGGAAAGTTTCCTTATCCTCGCTGCCCTTTCTCTTATCTTCAAACTCAATTGTAAGCCCCGGATTAAGATATGCAGTCTCATGAAGCCTGCTCTTTATCGCGTCTGCTTTGAATCTTGTCTTTTCAAATATTTCTCCATCAGGAAGAAATGTAACAGTTGTACCAGTATCATTTTTTCTGCATGTACTAATCTTTTCAAGCGGTGCTGTTGCTTTTCCCCGCTCATATCTTTGCTTGTACACACCACCGTCAACTCTTATCTCAACCTCAAGCCATACAGAAAGTGCATTAACTACAGACGCTCCAACACCGTGAAGTCCGCCTGATATCTTATATCCTCCATCTCCGAACTTGCCGCCTGCATGAAGTACTGTAAATACAACCTCAACCGCAGGTATTCCGGCTTTAGGATGGATTCCGATAGGAATACCTCGTCCATTATCCTTGATAGTTGCTGTTCCATCATCATTAAGAGTTACATTTATCTGTGTACAAAAACCCGCAAGATGTTCATCCACTGAATTATCCGCAATCTCATATATAAGATGATTAAGACCTTTTGTTCCGACACTTCCAATATACATACCAGGTCTCATTCTTACCGCTTCAAGGCCCTCCAGTATAGATATACTGTTAGCATCATATTTATTAGCTGCCATTATTAATTACTCTCCTCTTTACTTTCCAAAATACGCATTGAAAGTATCCTCAAAGCTGCTTCCCAACGTATACGCATCCTGAATACTTAATTTCTTCCATTCGCTATTATTAAATTCCATATATATACTAGATTCATATTTCTCAAAATCAGCATTAAACTGCTCTAACTTTCTCTTTTCAAGAATTGCAGACTTATTAACCTCTGTCTTAGCCTTATCATTATCCGATGTACATCTTATAATGTAATATCTGCCTGCTGACTCAACTATACTGCTCATCTCACCAGTAGACAGATTGAATGCTGCTTTTTCAAATGCTGCATCCATCTCGCTACGTTTCAGTTCGTACTCATATTCGCCATCCGCATTGTATTCCTTGGCAACAGCAAAGAATGAACTTCCTGAATTCACAAGATTATATGCTTTATTAATATCTTCCTCTGAATCTGATACAATATATTGGATATCAATAACTCTTGCCTCATCTGCGCTTACTTCAATATCCATGCTGGAAGTAAGGTCATCGTAGAGTTTCTGTGCTATTGCAAATTCAGTAAACATTGTATTCAGTTTATCCTTAGTTATTCCTGTACTGCTTATCTGCGATTCTGTTAATTCATTGTAAAATGCATCAACAGCCTTACCCACAGAATCTTTTTCTTCTCTTCCAAGTACAACACCGCGTTCCTTAGCCTTAACATTCATAGCCTTGACACGCATTAACTTACTCTTAATCTGGTCCTTAATATAGCTTTCAAAATCAGCATCACCAATTTTCTCTCTCCATATATTACTGCCAAACATTTCCTCATATTCCTTCTTCACATCAGACATTAGAATATCTGCCTCGCATGTATAAGTTGTCTTCTGTCCTGCTGTCTTAATAAGCTCACCGCTCTTCATACCTGTTGTGAAATATATCAGACGTCCATTAAAGAACTTAATATATCCTGCAACCAATAAAACTACAACAAGAATAACTGCTAATATAATAAATGGTTTTTTTCTTCTTTTCATATTCTATCCTCTTTAATTATTTGTGATATGGCTCATTCTTCATAATCCTGTAAGCCCTGTATATCTGTTCCAAAAGAATAACTCTCATAAGCTGGTGTGGAAATGTCATCCTTGAAAAACTCAGCTTATAATCAGCTCTCTTAAGTACTGCATCTGCAAGTCCCAAAGAGCCTCCTATTACAAATGTTATGTTACTTGTTCCTTCTATTCCAAGTCTTTCAATCTTTTCTGATAGTTCAACAGAATCAAGCATTTTCCCTTCTATTGCAAGTGCACATACATAAGCATCATCTTTAATGGCAGAAAGGATTCTCTCCCCTTCCTTATTCTTAATCTGTTCATTGACTATATCACTTGCATTATCCGGTGTTTTCTCATCAGGTAGTTCAACAATATCAAGCTTACAGTATCTTGAAAGTCTCTTAGAATACTCTTCAACTGCCTGGGTATAAAACTTTTCCTTAATCTTGCCTACACATACAACATTTATACGCATCTGTACTATCCTTCCACGAAGAAATATCCGCCATTATCAAGCCTGAATACTTCTAACTGCTCAAGAAGCTCATCATTGCTTAAGTCAGATACATCCATTCCCTCATCATCCATCACTTCTCTTAATTCTTTAATATCCTTGCAGTATACCGCCATACAGTCCTCTAAGAATTCCTTAGCTTCCTCTAAATCATATGCAACAGGCTCATCGAAAAGCTGTTTCTGGTCTCTTAAAAATATCTTTGCACACTCATCAATATGTTTATCCATAACTTAAATCTCCTTATCTTATCTCTTTAAATTGCTCTCTTAATGTTCCTTCTACCCATCCCGTTACGAAACGCCCATGTTTCTTAACATCATCTACAGCTTTCTCCATAACATATGAGTAATACACCCTGTCAAGCATTGCAATATCATTATAGTTGTCACCAAATGCCATACATTCTTCGGGTTTTAAGCTGAAATATTTCTGTATCTGCTCAATTCCTCTACCCTTATTGACATTAGTATCCATAAGGTCTAAGTAAAGTTCTCCCGATACAAGTACTGAAGCCTTATCACTCCATTTATTAATAAAATGCTCCTTAGAATTCTTAATTCCCGACATATCACACACAGCAATCTTTAATATATCCTCGTCAATGTCTGTGAACTTATCAACTAATGTAGTATGATAATTGACCACCTTGGTCATCCTGTAATAATATTCTTGAGACTTAGGCTTAATATATGCCGTATGTTCTCCTGATACAAGCACCTCACAATTAGGCTGTTCAATTACATCCTCAATTATCTCTAACGCAAGCTTCCTATCCATCGCAGTCTTTCCAATAGTTTCACCCTTGTATTCCACAAGTGCACCATTCTCTGCAATATATGCAAGCTTATCACTGACAGCCCCAAAAAGTCTCTTAAGACTCGTTATCTGCCTGCCACTAGCCGGTGCAAATATAACACCTTTGTCAACAAGTTTATTGATGTACTGTATAGCAGATTCGTCGACGCTCTGTGCTCCGTTAAGAAGCAATGTCCCATCAAGGTCACTTGCTACGAATTTAACCATATATTTTCTCCTTAAAATGTTTTAAGCTCATGTACAAGTCTTGCAACAGGCAGACCGACAACGTTATTATAGTCGCCTTCAATACCCTTAATGTATGCTGCGAATTTTCCCTGAATACCATATGCACCAGCCTTATCCATAGGCTCTCCTGTGCTTATGTAATCCCTGATTTCCTCATCAGTCATATCATATACCCACACATCAGTCTTTTCATAAAAACTTACATTCTTATGTGCGCTGCATATAGTTACACCTGTATACACCTGATGTATCTGACCTTCTAAAGACTTAAGAATTCTGAATGCATCCTCTTCATCCTTAGGCTTTGTAAGAATCTCTCCTTTATGGTAAACAATAGTATCTGAACCTATAACGATTACAGAATCATCTTTATCTGCATATTGCTCTAATACAGACTGTGCCTTAATAGAAGATAATTCTCTTACATAATCTTCAGGCTCCATCTCTCTAATATTCTCATCTGCATCACTTGTAACAACAGTAAAATCAAGTCCTACCTGACTCATTAATTCTCTTCGTCTTGGTGAACCCGATGCAAGTATCAAATGTTTCATAAAACTTCCATCTCCTTGTTCTTCACTGTATTTTGTGTTCAAAGCCTACTTCGACTCATACATATTGCATTATAGCATAAAAAAGCAGAGCGCTTCAATACCACCCCCAATAAAAAAGGCACAACATTACTGCTGTGCCTCTCTGATATCATTAACATTTATTATCTTTTATTGCTTTTATTGCTCTTTTTGCTTATCACAATAACAGTTCCAGAAATAACAGCTGCTGCTACAAGAATCACAATATATACCCATACATGATTATTGTCACCAGTCTTTACAACCTCTTCATCAGCCGCAACTTCACCAGTCTTTCTGACTCTTGAGCCATCAACAGTCTCATCTTCTTTTCCTGTAACTAATTCTTCATCTCCTGCAACTTCACCAGTCTTCTTTGTGACCTGGGTTGATGAAGTTGTATGTTCTTTTGTCTGTTTATTAGAATCTACTGTTGTTTCATTTGACTTTGTTGTCTCATTAACAGCTGTTGTTTCGTTTGATTCTGGTTTTGTCGGCTTAGTTTCCTTACCAGCATCAACTGTTGTCTCATTCGACTTTGTTGTCTCCTGTGCAACTGTTGTCTCGTTTGACTTTGTTGTCTCGTTTGACTTTGTTGTCTCCTGTGCAACTGTTGTCTCGTTTGATTTTGTTGTCTCGTTCAACTTTGTTGTCTCCCGTGCAACTGTTGTCTCGTTTGACTTTGTTGTCTCCTGTGCAACTATTGTCTCGTTTGACTTTGTTGTCTCCTGTGCAACTGTTGTCTCGTTTGATTTTGTTGTCTCCTGCGCAGTTGTTGTCTCGTTTGATTTTGTTGTCTCCTGTGCAGTTGTTGTCTCGTTTGACTTTGTTGTTTCCTGTGCAGTTGTTGTCTCTTCTGACTTTGTTGTTTCTGCTGAAGACTGTGCTACAGATGTTGTTTCCTTTTGTGTCGTCTCCTGCTGTTGATTATCTGATATAAAATGCATTTGTCCATTGACATTAACAAATGACTTAGAAATTGCTCTTCCATTACATGTAGATGTTAAGGTAATATCTGCTTTTGGTGCAACAACTATACCACATACCTCACCTATATTAATATTACCAGTTACATTAACAGCATTGAAAATAACCGTGTCTGATACATCAACATCTGTTAATCCGCCTGTATTCTTTCCATTAATGCTGAATCTTTTAATGTCTGCATCACCATCACCGCCAAGCAGATTAATGATAACAAACTGTCCCTGTGCTTTATTTGTTATGTTGAGCTGTCCTTCTCCATAATAAGATGAAACTTCTTTTCCCTGCCAGTCAATATAATTATTAGCATACATATTTACCACTACAATCTGCTTATTCTTAAATGAAGCAAGATCAATCTTTCTATCATCATAAGCACCAATAACTATATCAGCCTCCGAATCTGGTGTATCTGCATACGCCTTGAAATTATCGTATACATTATCAAGTGCTGCAGTTACATCCATATAATCCTCTGCATAATAAACATTGATTGTATCCTTGCAGTTAGCAACATTAATAACAGCACCTGTTCTTTTTCCGTCAGCATCCTTAATATAATATTTATTCTCTCTGGGTTCATAATCATAATCAGTTCCAAGTACAAGATTATTAAATGCATTCCTATCCACATTAACCTCTGATGAACCAGAATTATCAAAACTCTTGATATATGTTGTTCCAACGCTCATATCAAGCCATGCACTCATCCACTGATCTGTTATTACAAGCTTGTTAGTCGCGAAACATGTCTGATTGTGATTACCATTCTTAAATTCTTCAGCAACTACACCGTAAGGTTTTGCTACTCCTAATAATTCATTAAGGACATCCTGTGTTTTTGAATATGCGCCAGCTCTTAAAGACGTACCAGCAAACACAGAACCTGCAACTATTGCAACCAAAAGAACGCCAACTGCAGTTTTCTTAATCTTTGCATCCAAACCACTTAATCGTTTTCTAAAAAGCATTACTATCCCTCCAAAAATGTCTGAACCAATAGTTTCCCCTTAACTATATTTCCCTCTCTCAGCGTATAATAGCATTAGTACCAAAGTACTGCTTCCCCCTTTTTTGGGGTTTTTTATTCTACATTAATAAAACAACCCATATCCTGAATCAGTATCATTCTAGTATACGTTCCGGACATGGGTTATATTACACATTATTCAATTTAAATATTATGCTTCAAGGCTTCTGTTCATAGCTGACTCTAACGCATCAATAGAAGCTCTGATGATATCATGGTCAATACCAATACCAAAGTAATTCTTTCCATCCTCTCCTGTAATACCAACATATGCAATGGCACTAGAATCAGAGCCCTTCTTTAATGAATGTTCTTCATAACAGAAGATATCACAAGGCTTTCCAAAGTGACTGGCAAGAGCATTACTTACAGCATCAAGACGACCATTACCGCCATCTTCAACATTGCATTTCTTACCATTCTCATCAATAGTCACAACAGTCTGGATTCCATTAATCTGCTTGAAATGTACTTCAGAAATCTTGAATACTGGTGTGTATTTCTTATATCTCTTCTCAAATATTTCAAGAACTTCATCTGCTGAAAGCTCCTTATGATTAACATCCGATACATCTTTAACAGCATAACCCAGATCTTCTCTCATAGCCTTAGGAACAATCATTCCATAGTTATGTTCAAGAACATAAGCAACACCACCCTTACCAGACTGGCTATTAATTCTTATAACATCTGAATCATATGTACGTCCTACATCTTCCGGATTAATTGGAAGATATGGAACTGTCCATTTATTAGGATCATTTTCAATTCTGTAATGCATTCCCTTAGATATAGCATCCTGATGTGAACCTGAGAAAGCTGCAAATACAAGCTTACCGCACCATGGATGACGGTCATCAATCTTCATCTGTGTAAGTCTTTCAAATACTTCTGCAAGATGTGGCATATCAGAAAGATTGAGTTCAGGATTAACACCCTGCATATACATATTCATCGCAAGTGTAATAATATCTACATTACCTGTTCTCTCACCATTACCAAAAAGTGTTCCCTCAATTCTGTCTGCTCCTGCAAGAAGTCCTAACTCTGCATCAGCAACACCTGTCGAACGGTCATTATGTGGATGAAGAGAAATAATAACATTTTCTCTGTTGTGCATGTACTTAGACATATATTCAATCTGGCTTGCAAATACATGTGGAAGTGACATCTCAACTGTAGCAGGAAGATTGATGATACATTTCTTATCAGGTGTTGGCTGCCAGATATCAACAACAGCGTTGCATACCTCAAGTGCATACTCTGGTTCTGTTCCTGTAAAGCTCTCTGGACTGTATTCAAAAAGGAAGTTTCCTCCATCAGCTTCAGCAAGTTCCTTTAATAACTTAGCACCTTCAATAGCAATCTGCTTAACTTCTTCCTTAGACTTCTTGAATACCTGTTCTCTCTGTGCTAATGAAGTAGAATTGTATACATGAACTATTGCTCTCGGAGCACCCTTTACGGCTTCAAATGTCTTCTTAATAATATGTGGTCTTGCCTGGGTAAGAACCTGGATTGTAACATCATCAGGAATCATATTCTTCTCAATAAGTGTACGGCAGAACTCATATTCTGTCTCAGAAGCTGCAGGGAAACCAATTTCAATTTCTTTAAATCCAACTTCAACTAACATCTGGAAGAATTCAAGCTTTTCATCAAGACTCATAGGTTCAACAAGAGCCTGGTTACCATCTCTTAAATCAACCGAACACCAGATTGGTGCCTTATCAACATACTCCTTGTTAACCCAGTCATTGCACTTAACTGGTGGCATAAAATAGCCTCTTTCATACTGTCTGTAATCAAACATTCCTAAAACCTCCTGAAAATATAAATATGTATTGTTAATAAGTAAAGGCTTCCTTAAAGATAAGCATAAAAAAAATCTTTCGTCCATGGGCAATTCCACCCAAAGAGACGAAAGATAAATCTCACGCGTTACCACTCTTCTTCATAGCTATGCTATGCACTCACTGAATACGTACAACAAATGTGCTGCATTATATTCTGTCCACTATAACGGTTGGCTTCCGGCTACTCCTACTTCTCATAATGATTTCAGGTAGCAGCTCCAAGGCGAGTTCAATAAGTTCCTTCGACTGCCTCGCACCACCCGGCAGTTCTCTGACTCTGGTTCCTATCTAATAGTCCTCTTCACAGCATTTACTTATTATGTACGCTTATTATACTTGTCATTTTTTATAAAGTCAAGCATAAATTCAAGTTCTTCTTTGGAAATATTCTTATCAGAATATCTTGCTTTCTCATAACTTGCTGTAATTCTGTCTGCAGCATCAGCATCGTCAGTTATTCTGTTTATTGTTATATCCTGTGGCTGCATATTTTCAAGTGATTTACCATCCGAATCCCTGGCTGCCTTTGATGATTTTATTGCTGCTTTTCTGAATGCCTTCCTGTACTGCATATTAACAGGCATATTCTTAGCTTCTTCTGCTCTCTGACGTCTCTTTATCCTTGCTTCTGTTCTTCTGTCATTGCCAATGAATTCAATCTCATCACCATTATTATCCTGTGACTTTTTGAAATTCTTGGCATATCTGATAATCATATAGACAATAAATACAACAAGTGCAATTACAAGAACTATTGCAAATGCTGTAAATAATGCACTCATAACAGGATTATCAGTAAATGCAAGGTCGTTATCTCCATTTACCACATCATCATCAGTGACTGGATTCACGGAATCTTCGGGCATCGTAGAGACTTCTTCTTTCTCTCTTATAAGTCTTAAGAACAGCTTCAGCACTATCCTTACAACTGCTACAAAACCTGAACCAATCAGTGTAAATATATTGCCATAATCCCCACTATAGAACAGAATCATGCCAAGAATCATAAGTCCTGACACAACCATGACCATTATCATGTTAATTCCTGTAATTCTCTCAGCAGGAAATTCTGATTTGCCAGCATTACTTATAAACAGAGAATTAAGCTCTTTTAACTGGTTAGCAAGAAAAGCAAGCAGAACAAACAGCACAAATAATACTGTTTCATAGTTAACAAGCAGTCTGTTGCCTGCTGAACCGCCATAAAGACTTCCTGCGACCATAACCAGACAATACAGAGGTGACATTCTCTCTCCTGCCTGCAAGGCAGCTTTCTTGTCTTCCTGAGTTACATCAGCAAACTGATTCCCATAAAGCGGTTCATTCATATATTCAGTTTTTCTTGCATTAGCCACTCTTATGCTTACAGACCTTATACACACAGCAAGTACACTTACAAAATATGCTGTAGACTCTGCATCTCCATTACCAATTATAATGGCTGTTATAAGCAAAGCAGCATGAATCAGCATAAATAGAAAATTCTTATGTATATTCTTTCTTGCCGCATAAGTTATAATAACCGGAACTGCCATAAGCAGTGTTGCAATAATATAACTGTCAGATTTATTCGTAAGTCCCAATATAACAAATGCAGAAAATGCGAACGCTACAATACACTGGCTTATTATATCTGTCAATGTTCTTAGTGTTCTCAGTTTATTATAATTATAAACTTGTCCCGACTCATTCATATGTTATCTCCTGATAAACTTATTTCACTTCCCAGCCCTCTGGTCTGATACCACAATAATCAAGGCTGTATTCTCCACCAGTCATATATGGAACAATCCATATAACCTGTCCATACTTTTTCTCAAACTTCTGCATAGTCTGCTGCAGCTTCTTTCTTCTGCTCGCTGATATAACAACATATACACTGTTGTCACTACTCTGGACAGAAACATTTTCTATAAATGTTCTGTTAATAAGCGCTGCAAACTCTTCTTTTTCAAGCTTTAAATCCATTCTTGCAAGTACAGTATTAATACTTCCAAGATGTCCAACTCCTGCTCCTTCTCTTATACCAACTGCTTCCTTTGTGTCAACATCACATGCATTACTAATAAGCGAGACATTAATTCCCTGTCTGATGAATTCTTCCGCCACAGAAGCTGCAAGACTTATTGCTTCTTCATTAACCGAATCATATGTAAGCATTCCATCATCCTCAAGATTAAGAAGAATACATACATTACGGCTGACTGACTCATTATATTCATTAACACACAGATTACCTGTTCTCGCTGTTGCCTTCCAGTTCACATTCTTTAGGCTGTCGTTGCTTGTATAATCTCTTATTCCTCTGAACACAAATGGATCTTCAAGCATATATTTCTTACGTTCTGCTTCTCCTGATATTCTGCTTCTTATAAAGCTGAATCTCTTACTATCCACAGTCTTAGGATAAACTGTTATCTCACAGGTACTACCCACTTTGAGAACATTAATCTCATTCATAAATGGTCCGGCAAATGTAAGCTGTACGCCTGATATTTTGAACACACCTCTGTGATTGCATTTAACAGGAATTCTTCTTGTAATTCTCTGATTAGCCAGAAATGAGAACACATCATTGCGGTATGTAAGGTCCGACACACTTGAATTAGTATCTGTTCCAGGAAATTCAAGTTCCCTGTCCACCTGAAACTTAAGATTCACACATGGCAGCGGCAGACGTTTTTCGTTGGATATAACCTCAACAACATTAACTGTTTCGCCATTTACAACATGCTTTTTCTCAAATTCAAGAGCGACACCCAGCCCCTTATTCCAGTTATAACGAAATACAAGCTTAATTGCCAGATATACTATAAGTACACCAATAAGCATCAATAATACATTCATTATCTTTTCCAATCTTCAGTAGGAACTGCTGTGTTATTAACAACATGTTCTATAATCTGTTCTTTATTATCCATATTCATGTAACCTGTCTGTAACACAATTCTGTGTGCCCATACTACAGGTGCAAGTATCTTGATGTCCTCTGGTACAACATAATCTCTGCCTGCAACATACGCATATGCTCTCGCCGCATTTAGCATACCAAGAGTTCCTCTCGGACTTACACCGATTGATACATTATCCTGCTGTCTTGTCATCCTTGCCAGTTCAACAATATAATCAATAAGCACCGGGTGAACATATACATTTTTCGCATCTTCTTTCATTGCAACAATATCTTCACATGTTGCAACTGTTGAAAGTTCTTTAGAAGGATCTTCTTTTAAGAATCTGTTAAGAATAAGTACCTCATCATCTTTCTCTGGATAACCCATGTTAATCTTCATAAGGAATCTGTCAAGCTGTGCCTCAGGAAGCTGATAAGTTCCTGCTGTCTCAATAGGATTCTGTGTTGCAATTACAACAAATGGTTCTTCTAACTTAGAATATTCACCATCCACAGTAACCTGATGTTCCTCCATACATTCAAGCAATGCTGATTGTGTTCTAGGTGTTGCCCTGTTAATCTCATCTGCAAGAATAACATTAGCGAATACCGGACCTCTTCTGAATACGAATTCACCCTCTTTCTGGTTAAACACATGCACACCTGTAATATCTGAAGGAAGCAGATCTGGTGTAAACTGAATTCTTGAAAATTGTCCATCAATGCTCTTTGCAAATGCTTTCGCCATCATAGTCTTACCTGTACCCGGAACATCTTCAAGAAGAACATGTCCACCAGCAATAATACTTGTCAGAACCAGTTCTGAAACATTTCTCTTACCCACAATCACCTTACTTACATTATCTAATATATCTGAAGCCTTACTCATAATACCTCCTCGTAACACGAAATTTAAACTCAGATAATTATAACAAAAACACTGCCAGAACAGCAAGTGTCTGACAGTGTTAATAGGTTAAATAATTATGAACTTTTGATGAATTTAATTATCTGTAGGCATCTCCTGATTAACATCAATACCTCTTGGAGCAACAGGTGTTGAGAACACAATCTGTGTACTTGTTCTTCCGAACTTCTGAAGCTGGCCGATAAATGTATCAAGTTCCATGGTACTTGGGAACATAACTTTTAATAGCATTGAATAATTGCCTGTTACACAGTTACATTCAACAACATTAGGGCATGACTTGATAAATGGATAGAAATCCGGTTTCTGCACAGGAGCAACTTCAAGATTAATAAATGCTGTTATATGATATCCCAGCTTTAACTGATTAATCTTAACTTCATATCCTTCAATAATCTCTTCCTTCTCAAGTCTCTCAATTCTTGCTGAAACAGCCGGTGATGAAAGGAAAACATTCTCGGCGAGTGCCTTTAATGGCATTCTTGCATTCTGCTGTAATAATGTAATTATCTTCTTATCGATTTTATCCATGGCGTGAACCTCCAGATTATAATATTCGTTGTAAATGCTATTAATTTAACCAAAAAGGGGACAATCCTAGCGTTGTTGCTAAAATCGTCCCCTTTGACTTAAATTATTAACTTATACATAATATACACCTTACATAATAAAATAGCAAGTGTTTTTTCTTTATTTTCATTGCTTTTATACATAATATTTGTTAGAGTAGAGAAAATACTAAAGCCATTACTGGCAGAACGGAGACATTATGGAGAATAATAATCAGGAATATAACACAGTAACTCTTATGCTTGACGATAACACAGAATGTGAATGTGCAATAATACGCATATTCCCTGCTGGAGATAACGACTATATCGCACTTCTTCCACTTGAGGGTGAAGCTGCAGACAACGATGAGGTATATCTTTACAGATACAAGGTTGAAGGCGACAACGAACCTGTACTTGAGAATATTGAATCTGATGAAGAATATGAGCTTGTATCTGAAGCATTTGACGAAGAATTAGATGCTATGGAGTATGAAGATCTGTACGAAGAAGAGGATAACGAGCAGTAAGAAGCTCTTCTATAAAGCGTGAACGGGTTGTATCTTTGTTGTATCTCTGCTTGGGGTACAGAAGATACAACTTTTCTTTTGCCCTTGTCATAGCAACATAAAAAAGCCTTCTCTCCTCTTCTATCTGCTCGTCTAAAACCGCCTTATTATACGGTATTATTCCCTCACATACATCCATCACCATCACAATCTTATATTCAAGCCCTTTAGAGCCATGCATTGTAAGCATATGCACGCCTTCCATCGTGCTGTTCCTACGCTGAGTATTACATTGCTTAAGATATTCCGCAATTCCATCAAGCCATTGCGAAAGGCTCATATACCGAGATGCCCTGTGGGTCAGTTCATCAAGCACATTATATAATTCTTCCTTATCAGCCTTATGTTCATATATATAATCCCTTATATATTCATCATAGCCAATGCCCTTTCTTATATAATTAACCGCCGCAAATGGAGACATATTTCTTATTATATTAATATCAGACACCAGCTTTTCCACTTGTTTACTCATCTGTTCATTTCCCTCACAGCATCTCTTCAATGCGTTAATATCTGCCGGCTGTGTAATATATGAACGTGTTATATATCTGAGTGGTTTATTAATAATCCGCAGAAAATCTATTCTTTCCCTGCTGCCAAGTGCTATCCTTATATATGTAAGAATATCCTTACTTATCCAGTGCTCATATGCATCCTGTACTGCCGAATAATCACAGCATGGAATACCGTCACTTTCAAGCCTTGACATATACATATTCCCAATTACATTAGTTCTTGATAACACTGCAATGTCATCAGCAGCTATTCCGCTGTCAATGAGTCTTCTTATCTCAGATGCAGCAAATGCTTTCTCATCATTGAGACTATTGAATTCATATACAGATACAGTATCTCCTTGTGTATTGTACGTCGTTATATCTTTATAATAACGATGCTCATTCTCCTCTGCTACAGCCCTTGAAGCAAGCACAATATTGCCCGTTGACCTGTAATTAATACACATGTCAATTCTTACTGCATCACTATAATACTTATTGAAATCTAACATTATCTGTGGAGCAGAACCCCTGAATCCATATATACTCTGGTCATCATCCCCAACCACGAAAAGATTTCTGTATCTATCAGCAAGAATCCTCACAACATCAAACTGTGCCTTATTAATATCTTGAAATTCATCTATCAGAATGTATTTATATTTATTCTGCCATGCCCTCTTGTAATCCTCCCTCTGCATCAGAAGCTCGCGGCACTGTACAATCATATCATCAAAATCAATCAGATGTTTTCTTACAAGCATATCATCATATGCCCTATACATTATTCTAAAACTCTGTGGTGGAATACATCTGCTCTCATATTCATCTATATTAACAGCTTCACCCTTAACACAGCTTATCTCAGATAAAACACCAGCTACAGCTTCCTTCTCATCATCATACTCCAGTTCAAGCCTGCACATCTGGTCTTTCACGAATTCATGCTGTATCTGCGGCTTAATAATACAGTGTGCAGAATAATTATATGCTGCCTTAAGTATTGTAAAAAATACTGCATGAAATGTGCCAAACGTCACTGCAGAGTTTCTGCCCTCTGACAACCCCTTAAACTTAAGCTTCATCTGTTCAGCAGCAGCCTTAGTAAATGTAATAACAAGAATATCTGATGGATTAACGCCGTACCTTTCAATCAGATATCTTACCCTGTGTGTAAGAACCGTGGTCTTTCCAGAACCCGGTCCTGCAATTACCATGCACGGTCCTGTATTATGTTGTATAGCCTGAATCTGTGCTTCATTAAACTGCAAAAGCGGCACCCCTTATAATAATCTTATACAAACAAATGTATACTAAGATTATATAAGCATGCCGCCATTATGTCAACTTAATAATATGTTTTTTTATTTATTAATAACTTGTTATATTATCATCAGAATCATCAGTATTAGATATACTCTTGATAACAACATAATATTCAACCTGTGGATTAACCTGTACAAGCACCCTGTCACCCTTCTTATGCCCAAGAAGAGCCTTGCCAAGAGGCGACTCTATGCTGATCATACCGCTTAATGAATCAGCTCTGATTGTCGTAACAATCTTAATAGTCTCAGTACTTTCATCATCCTCATACAATACCTCAACCGTATTATTAACGCCAACCTCATCATCTGCTGATGAATCATCAATAACAGTCGCATTCTTAATCGTTCTCTGCAGATATCTTATTCTGCTTTCATTCTTATTCTTAAATCTTTTCGCTGCATGATACTCGAAATTCTCACTTAAATCCCCCTGAGCCCTTGTCTCCTTGACATCATCAAGTGCAGCCTTTCTTACCTCATGTATCCTGTACTCAATCTCTTCTTCCATCTTTTTGATATCATTCTTAGTAAGTTCGTGTCCCATATCTATCCTTCTTTCTTACCTTTAATCAATGAAATAATACGAGTATATTTTGCCCTTTTAAGATACATTTTTCAAGTCTATTCTGTCTCGACTTTATTACTTGTCGGCTCATCAAGAAGCACGAATGGCGCGTCATGTAAAATGCTCTGGCAAGCCCGATTCTCTGCCTCTCTCCGCCTGATAACATATCTCCCAGTTCACCGACATTAGTGTTGTATCCATCAGGAAGCTTTGATATGAAATCGTGTACTGAAGCCTTTTTGCACGCCTCAATTATTTCCTCATCTGTTGCGTCAAGCTTTGCAATTGTTGATTTACCGCTTCCGCTTCTTCCTGAAATTCCAATAATGCTTCCTTTTAGAACCGGAATTGATACATCAGAAATTATAGTTTCCTCACCATATGAGAATGTAACATTTTCAGTAGCTGCACCATTAAATTCAACTTCCTCACAACCTGTGATATCCTTAGTTACCGGCTGTTCATCAAGAATATCCAACACTCTGTTTCCTGCAGCAAATGTGTTCTGCAATGTACTTCCAAGATTATCAAGTGCAACAACCGGTCCGAAAGAACTCATCATTGCAACTACAGACACTAATTATTTATCAATAGCCTTTATCGCTGCTTCTGCTTCTTTCACATCTTCTATCGATATCCCTAACATGTCTGCCGCTTCCTCATATGTTCTTCCTGATAGGATATTCACTATTAATCTATAATTTCTTTCAATTGCTTTGCCAGCTCTGCTCTCCGCTTCATCAGCTTTTCGTTTTTCTTCATCAGCTTTTCGTTTTTCTTCTTCAGCAAGTTTCTTTGCTTCATCTGCCAGTTTCTTCGCTTCTATTGCTTCCTGTATTGAATTCTTTGCATATTCTTTAGCATAATCTTCTACTATCTTGCACATTTCACTCTGACCTCCTTCTGTCTCCTTGAAATAGCTTATCGCATTGCTAATCTGTGGAAACTTATCATTATAAAATGCTTCTTTATTAAGCATTAACTGCAATAGTTCTGATTTGTCCGAGCCATCATTAACACAAGTGTTTGCAAATATTATATCTTCTCCATCTTTCACTGGAACGTAACTTTCATCATTCTTCATACACCTTGTTACATGCGTCACTGTCTGATTATTCTTTAAGACATCATACTCAGATATATATACAATTGTTACATCTGGAACATTCTTAAAATCAGCACCTTTAGGTGTATATTTTGCTGTCAACGCTGCCGCATGAAATCTTGTCCTTCTGATATCATCATTGGAATTTCCCTTCTGCACCTCAACATTGCAATATCTTCCATCTTGTGTCATGCATAACGCGTCTAATGTTATTTCTCTTTGAAAGCTCTGGACCACACTCTGTACAGAAACCTTCACAACCTGTAAATATGGCATATCAAGAAGTGTTCTTAATATTTCTTCACATACACCAGGCTTTTCTCCCATCAGTCTAAACAGTGCGTCATCTATAATTCTAAGATTAGCTGCTGTTTCTTTTATTTCTTTTGAATATTCTTTTAAATTCCCCATACTCTTCCCCTTTTTACTTACGGCAGGTAATACCACATATAAGGATAGAGTGATTTCATTTGTCTTATATATTTATTATATACTACTCTTAAACCTATTTGCAATAGCATTCCCACCTTATTATCGCATTGCGTAATATTATTTATATAGTATATATCATATATCATTTCTAAAATCAATATAACAGTTATTTTTATCGTATAAATATATTTTATTCTTTCTCTTGCACTTTCTCATAAATACGCTATAATATATAAGTCACATTTAAATATCGGCGTGTGGCTCAGTTTGGTAGAGCGCGTGGTTCGGGACTACGAGGCCGCAGGTTCAAATCCTGTCACGCCGACTTATAAAAAGCTCATGCAGATTGAAGTAATCACATTTACCACAATCTGCATGAGTTTTTTATATTATTTATCCAATTATTCTATACAAGATTATTTTTAACATATGCCAGTGCTTTATTAACAGAAGGTAGGGATATAACTACAAGAGTTACCACTGCTTCAAGTCCGATATACGAGCCATTGTAAACAACTGAATAAAGTACCGCACTATTAAAAAATTCTGGTGTATACACAGCAAAGAATATCCAGCCAGACAAGAAAGAACATATAAATCTGCCTATAACTCCTATAATATATCCCTTCACTAGACCGTGTTTTGATTTAGAAAATACTCCTGACAACCCAAGTGCTCCAAAGCCTAATATATAATCAAGAAGCACCTGAGGAATATTCAGGATATATGGATCAAGTAATAACTGCAAAACTCCATATGCAATAGCTGCTGTCAGACCAGTCTTTATTCCATACCAGTATCCTATAAGCACTATTAATAACATACTGAACAGTGTTACAGAACCGCCCATTGGCAGTTTAATAACTTTAATCATGGAAGTCGCAACCGCAAGAGCCATAGCCATTGCTGCAAATGCAATATGTTTTACATTCAGTTTACTATTATTATCTCTTGCAAAACATCCTATAGTCATTAATAAGACACAGACAATTATTAATACCACATATCCTGAACCTGTAAGACCATATGAAACGCTGCCATCATCAAGTATTTTATTAACTAAAAAATTCATAATCTTCCTTTCATTATCTCTCATTCTTTTATATCCCGTAAAGAATATCCACATTTTCACTAAAAGTCAAGCATTAAAAAAGAGAGCAACAGGTTTTTATCACCTGTTGCTCTCCAATATTTTGTCAATTACTTTTTATTAGAACTTACCGTTCTTAGCAGCTTCTTCGATAGAAACAGCTACAGCTACAGTAGCACCAACCATAGGGTTATTACCCATTCCGATTAATCCCATCATTTCAACGTGAGCTGGAACTGATGAAGAACCTGCGAACTGAGCATCTGAGTGCATACGTCCCATAGTATCTGTCATACCATAAGAAGCAGGACCTGCTGCCATGTTATCTGGGTGAAGTGTACGTCCTGTACCACC